>ULRP01062354.1_pt1 | contig 23357 bp, 13 predicted proteins | sample 1955521 | NCBI WGS metagenome assembly ULRP01 (sample SAMEA4835685, study PRJEB28245) | human gut metagenome | biome: gut microbiome; material: fecal sample | place: Denmark | collected 2008
CGTGCTGGGGGCGGCGGTGACCTCTTTCTTTGTGCCGCCCGACAGGGAATACCTCGATTATTTTGATTACAAAACGCTTTCCTGCCTGTTTACGACGCTTGCCGTTATCTGCGCGCTGAGAAACATCCGCTTTTTCACGATTCTTGCGCGGGCAATCGTCCGGCGGGCGAAAAATGCGAGACTGTGCGTGCTGACGCTTGTTTATATTACGTTTATCGGTTCCATGTTGCTTGCCAACGATATGGCGCTTCTGACATTCCTGCCGCTGGGGTATTTTGCCCTGACCGCCACGAATAAGGAAAAATACATGGCGTTTACTTTTATCATGCAGAATATAGCGGCCAACCTCGGCGGTATGCTGACGCCTTTCGGCAATCCGCAGAATCTGTATCTGTATTCCCGATTTGCGATCCCGACTTCCGAATTCATGGGTATCATGCTGTTTCCGTTCTGCCTTTCGATAGCGGCGGTGACGGCGCTTGTTCTGATCGTTGTCCGGCCGGAACCGCTCAGCGTGCCGGAAGAGCACTATCCTTTGAATAAACCGCGCGCCGTGGTATATACCGTCCTTTTTCTTCTTGCCATCGCTTCGGTTTTTCGGGTCGTGCCGTATCTTATATCGCTCGGTATCATCTTTGTTTGTCTGCTTTTTCTTGACAGGCGCGCGCTTCTGAAAGTGGATTATGCGTTGCTTCTGACCTTTACCGCCTTTTTCATCTTTTCGGGGAATATGGCGCGCATTCCCGCTGTGCGTGAGATACTGTCGGCGCTCCTTATGAAGAACACTATGCTGGTGTCGGCGCTGTCCTGCCAGCTGATAAGCAATGTGCCGACGGCCATTCTGCTTTCGTCTTTCACCGCCGATTACCGCGGGCTTCTGCTGGGGGTCAACATCGGTGGCGTGGGGACGCTGATCTCGTCGCTCGCGTCGCTCATTACGTTTCGTCAGTATGCGACGGTCGCGCCCGGAAAGACAAAATCCTATCTTCTTTTGTTCGCTCTGATAAACCTTTTCTTTCTTGCATTGCTTTTATCGGCTGAAAGCCTTTATCTCCGTATTTTCGGATAAAGAAATAAAAAAGTAAATTACGGTTTACAAAAATACATATAAAAACAGGCGACGAGCAAACTGCTCATCGCCTGTTTTGTCATTCTGTAAAAACGGGAAAGCGCGGGGAATACGCCGGAATTATAATCCGAGTTTACGGAGATAGTCGCGGGAAATCTTGGCACATTCCATTTCGGAGAGGCCGTTCGAGGGTTTATCCTGTTCGACGATCAGCGTTTCCACGCCGCATTCTTCGCAGGCTTCGAGAATCTTCTTCATATCCTGTCTGCCTTCGCCGAGCGGGAGAAGTTTGAATTCGTTATCCGCCTGGGAGGGAACATTCATCGGGTTGCCGTCCTTGTCGATAAGATCGTAGGCCGGGCCGCCGCCGAGCTGTTTGCAGTCGAAGTCCTTCAGGTGAATGACGGGCATAAGACCCTTGAATTCATGAATCTTGGTAACAGGGTCGATGCCGGCATAGTGAACCCAGCAGGTGTCCAGTTCGGGGAAGATCAGGTCGAGGCCGACGTCGTCGAAGATATAGTCGTGCAGGTACTTGCCGTCCTTTTTCTTGAATTCAAAATCGTGGTTATGGTAACCGAGTTTCATGCCGTTTTCTTTCAGCGCTTTACCGATTTTCTTCATAAGCGCAACGGATTCCGGCCATTTATCGGTGTTGGCAAGTTCCTGGAACCACGGAATGATGGAATATTTGACGCCGAAACCTTTGAGGTAGTCGATGCCGGCCTGCACATCGTCTTTGTAAAAGTCGAGTCCCTGATGAACCGAGACGCATTTGAGGTCGTACTTTGCGAGGATTTCTTTCAGTTCTTCGGAGGTTTTGCCGTAATATCCGGCAAATTCCACATAGTCATAACCCATTTCTTTCAGTTTTTTCAGGGTGCCTTCGAAATCTTCTGCCAAAGCGTTGCGAACGCCGTAAAGCTGAATACCGACATTGAACTTTTTCATCATAAAAGTCTCCTATTTTTGTTAATTTTTTGTTAACACGATGGTGTTTTTTGCTATCAATACTTTACCATAACCAAACGGAAAATGCAAGCACTTTCGCAAAATTTTTTAATTTTCGGCTATCCTTTTGGCAATTGTAGAATTTTTCCTCTCGAAGAGGCGTTTTTTCTCATAGGAAGCGGGTTATAAAGCGAAGTTTTGACCGGAATTACTATATGTTTGTATAAAAAAACAATTTGTTTGTGAAAAACAACGTAAGTTCCACCAATTTCCATTGACATATTTAGATATATATGCTAAAATACGGTTGTCGTATAATAATGTACTATTTATGCTATGATCCGGCAGGTCTATACAAAAATCTGTACAAAAAAACGTTATGCGACTGCGGTGACCGGCGTGACGCCGGAACCGCGCTGAATCTGTTTACAAAAATAATACCCAAATTCTATCTTGATTTTAAATTTCGGAGGAAAAAACATGCAAAAGAAATCCCGTATCATCGCCCTGTTTCTTCTGTGCTTTGTGTGCCTTTCCGTATGCTTTGCGGTCAGCGCTTCGGCAGAGAACGAACGGGTAACCGGCAACGTCTCTATGAATTGGAGCGGCGGTTTTGTTCATGCGACAAATGATCAAAAACGACCGACCAATGAAAATGCCGCGTTTCATCTTTCGGATCCGATCACCGTCACAAAGGCGGGAACCACGGTAAAAGTTTGGCTTGTGGGGAACTATTCCTCGGCGAGCATATGCTATGTTTCTGTCTGGACAAAGGAAAATTTCAACGGCAGTGAAACGGCCGACGGCTATAAAACGCTGACCTTTGTCGAAGACGACAAGATTATGAGCGCGCAAAGTTCCGATTATTATGCGGAAAGAAATTTCAGCATGACTTCCGAAACGCGCACCGTGAACGGCACGTCTGTCAGCGGTCACCTGCTTACTTATACGACGCGTAAAGACGGAGAGATTCTTCGTTTTACGGGTTATAAGGATACGGCAACCACGGCTTTGATGAATGAACTTTCCCCTACGGCGACCTATACGCTTCCGGCAGGGGAAACGACAAGAAGCGCCCCCGTTTACGCGGGCGTTACCGCGCCGAGCGCCGAAGAACTTATGTATCTCGGTATTGACCGTACTGCGGAAAATGCGCTGTCGGATACACAGAAATCGGCTCTTTCCGGAGCGCTTACCTCGTATTATACGAAAAACGGCGATCTTACGCAGACGGTATACGATACGTTCGCGAAAACCGCCGGCGCGATGGATTATGCCGGACTTCAGGCGCGCGTTACCGGTAACAACCCCGGTATCCGGTCGCTTTATATTGTTTCCGAAAGCACAATTTCGGAAATTGCCGACCGTAACCGCGTGACTTACGGTGCGTTGATGGGACTCGGTCTCTATAATAATGTAGATTTCCGTTATCTCTCCGATCTTACGGTATCTTACAGCGAAGAAAGAAATACCTATGTCGCCGATACGGGGAATACGTCCGCGGTAGTTGTTTATGACAGCGACGGCGGCACCGCTTCCAACCGGTATGTAGGATACGACGAGAACGGCAATCTGAAATTTGCCTACACGACGATGTACAGCGACGGCTACATGAACTACGAAAGCTATACCGAACTCGGTCTGGTCTATCGCGGATTTCTTGTGCTGAATTATGACGGGGAAGACTATTTCTTCTACTATGACGCCGTAGGCGAACTGTTCGGCGATGAATCCTCCACTTACGGCCGCAGTGCCACGGTCAGCGACCTTTATCATTATTTTGCAACGGAAAAAGACGAAGCGGGCAACTACAAATACAAGACTTCTCCGCTTTTTGTCAACGTACTGCGTAATTCCACGAAAAACGTCTTCACAATCACGGCGGCGGAAAACGTTCCCGGCGTGACCCTGACGGACGGCGTGACGTATATTGCCGCCGACGCGGAAAAGGGAACGCTTGACACATGGCTTATCACCATCGGAAACAACGGCGCATACATAGAATTTACGGTGGAAAATGCCCGTGAGGGATTTTATAATCTCGGTTTTGTCGGCAATACGCTCGGCAGTACCGTACAAACGCTCCTTCTGCAAAATGTGACGTCCGGCGGCGCCTTCAGCGGCTACCAGAGCGAAGCGCGCCCGTATAATCCGTATAACAATGTCACAAAAGCCGCACGCACGGCGGCGCAGAAGCAGTATACGGATAACTTTGCATCTTATTTCACGGATAAAGGGTATACCGAAACGACGCTTGCCGCGCTTCGGTCGAATACCGACGCTTACCGCGTTCTCGAAGCATACGGGGAAACCTTTACGGACGAGACGTCGGTATATCTGTACGAGGGAACCAATACATTGCGTTTGTGGTGCGCGTTCCAGAATCAGAGCGATTATGCCACGGCTCTCGGTATCCGGTCGATCACGTTGACGATTGCGGATAAAGATACCGCGTATGAAGCCGCGGCCGATACCGACAATCATACGACGATTACGGCGAGAGACGCCAAGGCGTGGATCGGCGACGATAAAGTGACGGACGGCCAGAACCTTGCGGCCGATCTTACCGGCGCTACAACGATGGCGACAATCGGTAACCAGACCGGACTTATGATCCGCAAGAGCGGATACGCGCAGTCCTCTCCGAACAGCGTTTACTATTCTTTCACTGTTCCGAAAAACGGTACATACCGTCTCGGTACATTGTATTCCGCTGACGGTGCGGGTCTTGTGACCGTGTATAAAGGCACGGTGGCGAACGGGCTTACAGAAGTCGGAAGCATGGCAACGACGGCATACGGCAAAGGCCCGTCGACCGGCGTATCGTATAAGTATCTCGGTCAGATAAGCCTTAAAGCGGGCACGCAGTACACGGTGCGCTTCCGCGCGGATAATACGACGAATTATATCAACTTCATGGCGTTCGATTTCTCGCTTGTACCCGAAACCGAAACCAAATCTTCTTTCACTTACGGCACAGGCGAAATAACTTATGACAATGCGTCGAATGTTACGGTGAACAGCGACGGCACGCTGACCCTGAATAAGTCTTCCGGGGTAACGCTGACGCTGAACGTGCCGGCGGAGATCAGCGGTTTCTACCGCGTATCTCTGCACGGAAAAACGGCGGGCGAAAACCGCATCGGCAGCATCACGCTGAAAAACAATTCGCTTGCCGCGGCTGACGCCGTTACCACATACGGTCGTATCGTAAAGAATACGGATGACGCGACGGGTGCGCTTCGTGACATCACGATCGGTTATCAGTATCTTGACGCCAAAAAAGGCCAGAATACGCTGACGCTTACGTTTGCACAGCAGGAAGACGCACTTACATTTGACAGCGTAACGGTTACGCTCTGCAGTTCTTCTCTGGAGAATGAAAACAGCGCGGAAAGTCTGTATTTCGGTATCAACGGAACGAAAACGGGCAGTTATACCGGTACGGGCAGTGCGCCGACTCCCGGCGGAGCGGGTCTTGTGATTACGAATAACTCCAGCCAGAACGGTACTTATACTTTTAATGACAAACTTACGCTGGAAAGAGGCGGCACATATCGTCTCGTTGCTCTTATGGAACATTGCAACAGCAATGATTTTGACAATATCGGATTCTCCCTTACAGGCGAAAAAGAGGGCAACACCACGGCGTTCGTAAAGAGCCTGACAGACACGGGACTTTCGGCCGCGGAAATGCAGGTCGGCGGCAGTTCGACCGCGGTCGTTTATATGGATTTCGGCACGCTGACGCTTGACGCCGATACCTATACGCTGAAAGCCATGAAAGAAACCGGCGGTGTTACGCAGTTCGCGGCGGTCATGCTGGTCAGAACTTCTGCGACCGTGACGGTGCAATACCGCGATCAGAACGGCAATCCGCTTGCCGACGCACCCGATTACAGCGCCGTTTTCGCACCCGGCGAAGAATATGCGATAACGTCGCCGACGGTTTACGGATATAAAGCCGATACGGCGGTGGTGACCGGCGTCGGCGACGACAACGGCAGAGTCGTTACCGTTACCTATACGCCCGTTAACATGCAGGTGAAGATCGACTACATTCTTCCCGACGGTACGAAGGCCGCGCCCTCTTACATCGGCGCACATCTGTTCGGCATGCCGTACTCCATCGTTTCTCCGACCGTTCCGGGATACAGACCTGTGGTCGAAACGGTCAGCGGTACGCTGAACGGCCCTGTTTCCATTAAAGTGCGCTATGTGGCGCGCGACTATACGCTTACCGTGCGTTACCTCACCATCGAAGGCACGCCGGTACGCGACAGCATTTCGGTGACTGATCTCCATTACGGTGATTCGTATTATTATGACAGCCCCGCATGTCCCGACGGATACGCCTACTGTACATTGCCTGTTGTGGCGGGGAATATCGTGGATGACGTGGATATCACGGTCTACTACGCTAAAGAAAAAGATCACGTGGTAACAGCGGACGATATGACGGCTGTCGGCTCGGCGGAAATCCTGCCGGCGGACACGGCGGCAGGAACCGCGGCGACGGCATATCTGCCGAGCAACGGATACGCCGCTACCTCCCATTATGTATCCATGACCGTCAGGGCGGCCGTGTCCGGCGTGTACAAAGTGGACTTTATCTGCAACCAGAACAACGGTCGTATTCATTACTTCTTCCTTGAGAATGTCACGACCGGCGGCGCCAGAAGCAATACGCGTCTCGGTGCGAGCGCCAATCTTTCCGAAACGCCCGACAAGACCGCATATGCCGTAACCAACGAAACGGTTGCCGGCGGTGTGAACAACGAAAAGTCGTTCTATGTTTATCTCAAACAGGGCGACAATACATTGAGAGCTTATGTTAACGGTGTGACCGATCCGATCGGTATCGAACGTTTTGTTTATACGCTGACGGACGATATGACGTACGGCACGGAAAAAATCAGCACGGTAGAGTCAACGATTGCCAAACTGAATGACAATCTTCTGGCATACAGCCCCGCAAATGACGGAACCAAACCCGAAATTGAAGGCATGAGCAGCGGCGTGCTCCTGCGCTGGGCGTCGGGTAAAAACGATCCCTATGCCGTATGGACGGTGGACATCAAGGAAAGCGGTTACTACAGACTGTCCGGATTTATGGCGATAAGTTCCGCGGCGGATATTCTCTGGTTTGAAGATCTCGACGCCACGCTTTCGTCGGCAAAAGAGAACGGCGCCGTCTCCTTTACAGCCGCAGGGAAGACGCTGAACGGCGGTTCTTCCGCGGCGGCCGTCTATCAGGATAATCTCGGCGAACTGTATCTTGAAAAGGGAACGCATTATCTCCGGGTTCGCGTCACCGGCTCCGGTTGGGCGAACATGCACCGCGTTTTCCTGAAAAAAGTGAATTATCATACGCTCACCGTAAACTATGTGTATGAAGACGGAACGACGGCCGCTCCGTCTTCCGTACAGAATTATCTGCAAGGGGAAAACTACAGCGTTTCTTCTCCCGCCATTGCCGGTTATCGTCCCTCTTCCGCCACGGTTGCGGGCACGATGGGATATGTGAATGAGACTGTTACGGTCACTTATACGGAACATAATGTCACGCTGACTTTCCGTGCGGTGGATAAAGACGGCAATTTCATTCAGGAGATCGCAAGGAAAACCATTCCCGCAAGTTCTGCTTATCATTATGACGAACTTCCGCTGGTACCGGGGTATCTCTATAAAGACGGCATGACTTCGTATTCCGGTTCGTCCGGCGAAGAAGACGAAACCGTCGATCTTACCGTTCTGAAGACCACCTTCGGTTTCGATGCCGCAGCTATTGCTTCCGCGGCGGGAAAAACCGCAAGCGACGCAACGGAAAGCACGCTTCCCACGGTAGAACTCGATACAACGGGCTTTACCCTGACGGTGAACGCGGAAGTACGCGGCGTGTATAAAATCACGGCGCGCCTGAATACGGCCGGCGGCTATATCGGCAGTATCCAGACGACAAACGCAAAGAACGGTCTTGTTGCGAACGGGCGTGTTACCGGTGATAAGAATGCGGCCAATAAACCGTCCGATTTCAGCGTTTCCGTTCCGTCAGACACGGCGGAAACGGTACTGGCTTACCAGTATCTTGAAGTCGGCGAGAACAGGATCACGTTTGCAATATCCGATATTACTTTCGGCAGTTTCGGCGCGGCGGACATCACATTTTCCGTTGAAACGCCTGAATTCGGCGATAAAAATGTGTATATCAAGGCGCAGGATACAAAAGATTTCGTATTTGACAATACGCAGAGCAACAAGTCCAATAAATTCTACGGCGGCACGGTTATACTCCGCCCCTATTCGACCGATTACGCGACCTACACGGTGACCGTTCCCGAAAACGGCGAATACGATATTTACGCTCTGACGGCCATGGACGGCGGCGTGATGAATATTGAAATCATCGACGCAAGCGGCAACAGAGAAAAGGTGATTGCTTCCTACGGACAAAAGGGAAGCATCGGCAGTTCTTTCGCCTGTGTGGAAACCAAATTGAATGAGGGCGTGAAACTCTACAAAGGCACCTATACGGTGAAAGTATATGCCGCCACGAACTATGTCTCCTATAACGCGATCCGCTTTGTGTACCGCAACGAGATAGATACGACAAAAGGCGATAACGGCGTATATGAATTCCTGCAGAACGGTAGGACCGTGAAGATTGACACCAACTTCTATCCCGGAATGACCCGTAAAGCCATTACGTTTTCGTATGACGACGGCAATGAGAATTATGACCCGTATCTGCTTCGCCTTATGAATCAGTACGGTTATAAGGGCAGTTTTATGATTCCGAACGGCCGTTCTGCCGATTTTGTGATAAAATATTCCGGTCATGAAGTGGCAAACCACAGTTACACTCACAGCGGTCGTTATCAGACCACAAACCAGAATCCTTATACGCTTTCGGATATTTTGACGGATATCAAGACGCAGAAAGATAATCTCGAAAGCGCCATCAAGGCGGCAAAAGCGGCCGATCCGACCCTTGACCTCAATGATGTTGTGGCTTCGTTTGCCGTGCCGATGACAAGCGGGTACTTCTTTGAAAAAGAAGGACTTGACCGCACCGATAATGCGAAGGTTTCCGCTTTGTTCATTGCGGCGGGCGCCACCGATTACACCGAGGCCGTTGTGCAGACGATGACAAACAAAGAGGTTATGGAAGCCTATTTCGGCGTCATCGGTATCACGAACAGCCGCTATATCAAAACGGCCGATTATAACACAGGCAACGGTTACGGTTACCGGCTGAATAACCGTTATACGCTTCCCGAGGACTTCATGATGTGGATCCCGACGGCGCATCATTCGCAACTGAAAGATACCGACACGGCGACGGACGGCTATCAGAACAGCCTGGCGGAAGAATTCCGCGACCTTGCCGACGACGGTGCGCTGAAACTGTTCTACATCTGGGGACACCCGACCGAGGTCGATTCTTCGGGCATTGAAGACGGCAGAGAACCGGGAACGACCACTACCAGCGCATGGATCAAATACGAAGCGCTTGAGTCCTTTATGCAGATGTTTGTCGGCGACGACTATTACAAAGACACGCTTTCGGGCATCACGGCGTACGTAAATGCGCAGAGAGGTATTACCGTTGATGCGGACGGTACGGTGTACAACACGTCCGACGTTGATCTTTACGTCCGCGTTACCTCTGACGGCGTATCTTCCGATGTTGTGATTCCCGCGCACGGCAGTTATCGCTACAGCACCGACACCGCGACGCTTTCCGCGTCCGATCTCGGCGCCGCCGGCGATACGCTTACCATAGCGAAAAATACTGCCGTTACGGCAAATTTCCTTGACATGAAAAGCGGCGCCTATGCCATTTATGCCAAATTTACGTCGGTGAACAACACCGATAGCGCCGTGGACTTTTCGTTCGTGAACACTTCCGCGGCCGCCATTGCGAACATGGCGACCGGTATGACCGGTGCATGGAATTCCTACACCACGGTAGGCCGTGTGGCAAAGGGCGCAACGTTGAGCGCCGACGCATATACGCTGATCGGTTACCAGTACATGACGGCCGGCGCAAACACCGTTACGCTGAAGCCGAACGGCGATTGTGCTTTGACGTCCGTTAAGGCCGAGCGCGTACAGGATATTGACTTTGCCGACAATAATACAATATCGCTTCTCGCCGGCCCGAAATGGTTGGCCGCCGACGAAAGTTATTCCTGCGCATTTACCGTACCCGAAGCCGGGGAGTATACCGTTTATTTCATGGCGTCCTGCAACGCTTCTTTCCGCGCCACCGTTACAGACGCCGACAGTTGGAATATGACGACCTCCGTCGGCGGTACATGGCAGGTAGGCGGCGCCTCCCAGTCCGGGGTCGCGATTACCGGCTCTAAAACTCTTATGTTGCAGGGCGGCGACGCCACGCTCAACGTTTACGCCGGAAGCGGCTATCTGAAACTGTACGCGGTCGTTCTCGTGAAAAGCGGCGCCTATGCGGAGCCGGAATCCCGGTATAAAACCGAAAACAACAGCGACACGGTGAACGACGACGGTTCGCGTACCATCACGGCCGACGTCATGCTGACAGGCAAGAATCTGTACGGCGTTGCGCTGGCGGCCATAGATGAAAACGGTACGATCCTCGGATACGATACGTTCATCAAGGGAACCGCGTCGACGATTGCGAACGGAAGCCTTGCCGTAACGTTGTCCGCGGAAAAAGCGGCTTCTTTCCGGGCATACCGTATTTTCGCAATCGGCGAAAACGATCCGGCAACAATGGAAAATCCGGACGCGGCCTCGGAGGCGGATAATGCGGCTTTGCAGGAGAAAATGAAAAAAGGTTTCCGTTATGATACGGTAAACGGCGTTCGTATTCTGGTGATAAGCGACCAGCATTACGCCACCGGCGCGACGACGCGTACCGGCGTTCTGACGGGGAACACCTATACCACAACGATTGTAAACAGTTATTCCAAAGGCGGACAGCACAATAACTACGGCTACGACTCCGAATCGCATATTCAGGCGATGATCGACGCCATCAAAGACGAATATAAGAGAGGAAAGATCGACGCCGTTATGATGCTCGGCGATATGACCGACATGGATTTCTGGTACAGCAGAGTCAAAGCCGATCCGACGGCCTATCTTACCGATACCAACGGTGACGGAACCGTGGATTTCAACGATTTTTACAAGAGCGCATACGACGAACTGTATTATACCAAGACCGAATACTACGATCAGCTGAAGAATTTCACTTATACGGTGGACGGTGTGGAAAAGACCGCTTCCGTGCCCGTATTCTTCACGCTCGGCAATCACGATGTGTATAACGAAGAATGGTTCTTCGATCTCTACCGCCCGGACGAAAACGTTACGATCGGTACGGAATACGCATTGAACGACAAAGTAAGCGTCTATTACGCTTCCTACTCCGATTACGTTGTTCTTTTCAAAAATGACAGCGGCGAAAAGGACGTGGCGTTTATGCTTCCGGCACAGTTCAAAATGTGGGACGGCTATACGTCGGGACAGCTGAAAGTCGTAACGCTGACCGGTAAAGAAGAGGAAAGCAAAGAAAACTTTGACGAATTGCTGACCGTTGCAAAAGGCTATCGTCAGGTTTATCTCGGCGGTCATATCATGACTTCGCTTTATACGGATTTCATCGGCGAACATCCCGAAATTGCGGGCGTATACGTCGGAGACGCACATACGGAGACGGATTATACCTACAGCGGTCTTCCGGCCTATATCGAGGGACATTTCGTTCATTCGTTCAACACGGTTTACGGCTTTGCGTATAACTTTGCGGCCGAGCCGTGGGGTTATATGATGATCGAAAACTACGGTAACGTTTCCAAAACCTATCGTGTCCATGTTGCGGCCGATTACGATACGGAGACCGATATTTTCTTCCGCTATGCTGATGCGGCTATCCGCGGAACGACGGACACGGCACAGGGACGCACGGACGGAAAATACGCCGGCATGACGAAAGAAGAGTATTCCAGAGCTATGTTCGCGGAAACGATCGCGGCAATGGGCGACTTTGCCCCCGGCGAGTTGTATACGGCGGACGACGGCCATGTGCATTACAGGGTCACCTATCAGCGCTATATTCTCGGCGTTGACGAAAACGGGAATCCCGTGCTTCTGAAAGATACCTATACGACCATTTCTACGTCCGAGATCATTGCGGACTGAATATTCCGCAGAAACGGCAGAGCAGGCGCTCTGCCGTTTTTTTCTGTATATACGCGAAAAGTGGACACGTCTTGACAAAAAGCAACAAAAGTGATATACTGTTACTGTGTTGTATCTTCCCGTTCCGTGGCGGTGAGCGGTATGACGGAGTAAACCCTGCGGGGTCTGTAAAAGGATGGAAAAATGGTCTACATATTGCATAATCCGCTTGCCAACAACGGCAAAGCACCCGACAGCGACACGGTGATGAAAAGCCTTTCTTTTGCGGAAGAATATCGCACGTTTCTTCTCGGCGAAACCGATCTTTGCGATTTCCGCGACATGCTGACCGAGAATGACAAAGTAATTCTCTGCGGCGGCGACGGAACACTAAACCGCTTTATCAACGATACGCGGGATATGATTTTCCCGTGCCGTATTTACCTGTATCATGCGGGTACGGGCAACGATTTTATGAACGATGTTGCGGATAAGGTGGAAAACAACGCCGTGGAACTTTCGCCCTATCTTGACAATCTGCCCGAGGTCACCGTAAACGGCAACACGTATCTTTTCATCAACGGTATCGGCTTTGGTATCGACGGCGTGGCATGCGAAATCGCCGACGATATGAAGGCGAAAGGCGCGGAAACGATAAATTATGCCGCGATTACCGTAAAACAGCTGTTATTCAAGTATAAATGCCCGAACGCCACCGTTACCGTGGACGGTGAAGAACGCCGCTATTCGCGCGTCTGGCTGGCCTCCGCCATGAAAGGGCGCTATTACGGCGGCGGAATGATTATTGCGCCGGAGCAGAACCGCGAGGACGGACTTTTGTCCTGCGTGGTGCTTCGCGGCGGCATGCGTCTGAAAGCGCTTCTTGTCTTCACAAAGATTTTCAAGGGCGGACATGTAAAGCATAAGGAAATGGTCGATATCCGGAAAGGCAAAGAAATATCCGTTGTCTTTGACCGCCCGACCGCTTTGCAGATCGACGGAGAGACTATCCGCGGCGTGACAAGTTATACGGCCCGCGCGGCGGTACATGCCAAGGTCAAAGAAGGTTCTGAGAATTGACCAAACCGAAAAGAAACCGTAAACTGCACACAGTACGTGTCGTTTACGGTTTCTTTTTTAGATGTCCGATACGCATCATAACGCTTTTTGGCTTTTCCAAGGAAGTATCCGCGATGGAAACTCCGGGGAAATCGGTTTTTGTTTGGTTACAATGACGTTGTTTTCATCACATAATGCAGAAAACAAACATACGCCGATTGCGGAAACGGTGCTATGATACGATGATGTGAGGATAGCGGAAAGTTATCCTTTTTTGCAATATTTTTGGATATTGCAGGGGGAGCAATTGTAATGCTTGCGAAAACTTTGATAAAAAAGCAAAGGGAAGGGGGGTGTTAAATTTTGTATTTACTTTTTTATCAGGAAAGCACTGTCGGTTTCCGACATATCAAGCGTTATACAGTCTGTGTCATTGTATTCCTCGGAATTAAAAGGATTGTAATAATTTCCTTTTTCGGGGAATTTCACTGTGATTTTATCCTTTGAATCGCTTATCAATGCCAAAAATCTGTTGTCACCGTACAGAATGGCATTATCATGATTTGTATAGATGTGACAATTTGCCATTTGTGCAAATTTTCTTATCTCGTCACGCTTCATAAAGGGTTTTACGTTCAGTATTCTTTGTTTATCATAGGTGTTTTGCTTTTTAATTTTAATCTGCGGAAAATCATAATCTGTAGGGTTTACATCAGGCTCTATCTCGCACCCGGTTATTTTTTCAAAGTTTTTGATGTTAAAACCGTTTTTATCATAAATTCCGACTGCGTAATTAAACATTACAAAAGCGTCGGGATTAATTTTTGAAAGCACTTTCAAGTAGCTATCGTATTCCATGTATTCGCAATAAGCAAACACAATAAGTTTATACTGCGACAAGTCCATGCTTTCAAGATCGGACATTCTGTACATATCGCAAAGCACACCCGACATTTTTGTTTCATAAGAAAAATCTTCCATAAAACCGAGACGCAAATCTTTGTTTGCTCTCATATAGAATCCCGATTTTTCATCCACAACGATAAGAACATCGGATATACTTTTATGCTCTTTTTTTCTTAGTTCATCATTAAGTTTCACAAGATTTTGTATTTCTTGCATAAGTTCCGGCGAATTGTACCAACCGCCGCCCAAATCCATCCACCAGAATCCCGAATCGTGAGATAGATTTTTCGCAAATTCTCTTCGCATAACGCCCAGTGTTTCTACAAGATCCTTGCAGTATTGACCGTCGATTTTTTCTTCGGAGAGATAAGTTCGGTTATCCAGTTCATCAACCCAAAGCTTTTTCAGATTAATCGACTGCACACAGCAAAGTTCACCGCCGGGCCCCTTTATGTCATTTCGGTAATACGATTTGGGCGCGGCAAAGAAATCAATGTACGGCGAATCAAGAAGCCTTTGCAATTCAAGATGACCTGTATATGCCGCATTGTCTACGTGAACAAAGTATCCGTAAAACGATCCGACAAGTTTCTTCGTTTTCTTTGCGATTTTTGAAAGATACAAAAGTGCGTCGACATTTTTTTCAGATGCAAAAATATCAAAATCTATTGAAATGGTGTCTTCTTTTCTTGCGCGTACAAAGCTTGAAAAATCATTTGTTCTTCCGTATCTTTCTTCGGGCGAGGGAATTTCTATTGTTTCTGTTGTAATGTTTTTTTGATTCCACGCGTCCTCAAGATTTTTTTTCGAACCGTATTTTTCAATACCCCACTTTATGAATTCTCGTCTGTTTGTTATTCCGTAATCGCCGTAATGATATGAACATCTTCCCCATAAAACTGTTTCTCCGCTGGCGCCGTATGCGATATGGTAACCGATAATTCTGTCGGCATATTTGCTTTTTTCAAGTCTGTCTATGAGCTTTTCAAGAGCGATCCCCGCGTCGGTAAGCCATTTTTTTGAAGAAAAACTCTGAAGTGAAATAAGTCCCCCGACATTTGGTCTTGTATCTTTAAAATCATTTAAACAATAGTATCCGTTAGGTGCTTCATAACCTAAATAATCCTGCTTCAGGGTTCCTACAAGTTTTCTTATTTCTTCCTTTTCTCTCGGCCCTTCATAATATACAAAGAGTTCTTCCGGGTTTTCTTTGCACCAATCTATTGGCGGATTGAGCTTAATACGGGGAATATAATAAACATCTTCATTTTCGGAAAAAATTTCTTCCAAAACTCTGTCGGTAAGCGAATAGTCATATTTGTCAATCCCGACCCAACCCGAATGAAGTATGCAAGTATGAATTTTAACCCCAGCTTTTATGAAATCTTTATGAAGCCGCATATATTTATCCAAATCTTCGCAAAACACAAGCGGTTTTCCATCTTTATTTTTCATAGGAGGGTCATAGCAAAAACCAAGTCTTGACCAGAACACAGGATTATTTTTAAGAAAATTCGAATCTTTCATACTCATAAAAAACACCTTAAATGATTTTTTATTTTAAAGCTTAATAAGCTTGCCGGTCGAGATACTCTCGTAGCAGGCATTCATTGCTTCAATTGTTTTTTTATGCCATTTCAAATTGATAAGAGGCGTCTTATGATTTCTTATATTATCATAAAATTCATCCACAAGGCCGATCCACTCGTCAAAATATGTGTACTGAACGGTGTATCTGTCATTCGGAAGTCCGTTGTGATAAACATTCGGTCCAAAGCAATCCGACATAATGGTTCCTTTTTCACCGTTCAAGGTTATGTTGACTTCCATACGTTTCGGGAATACCTCCCAGCCGGGACCCGGAACTTTAAGCCTTTCCTCCATTTTCGACCACGACGGATCGAGTGAAAAAATCGTGCCGTCTTTCATTTTTCCTATAACGGAAAGCATATCTTCTTCTTCAATATCGGGACGTATATTCGGAGCAACTTCGGCATAAATGCTATCAAAATCGCTTCCTGTCATATGACGAATCATGTCGAAAATGTGGGGATGATCGCAAAGCGCACCGCCGCGGAATCTATTGTCGCCATCTTTAATCGATACGCGCTTTCCGTAGCTTTTTTCGGGAACGCCCTGCCACGGAAATGCCCAAACCGGCGAAAGCGTTATATTCGTGGCGTTAAATGATTTTATTTTTCCGATTGCGCCGCTTTTTACAAGCTCTTTCAATCTTGATATTACCGGATTATAATGCATTTCAAGCTCTATCTGACAAACAATGTCGTGTTCGTCGACGAGCTTTATCATTTCATCATATTCGTTCATGTCGAACGTGGGGATCTTCATAGAGAGAATATGTATGCCTCTCTCTGCGCAAAGTTTCATCTGACGAAGGTGTTCGCTGTTCTCGCTCGCAAGAACCACCGCTTCTATTTCGGGGTGTGCATCGAGCATTTCAACGTCGCTGTCATAGCATGCAATTCCGTCAACGCTGTCCAAAAAGACTTTTTTCACTTCGTCGTTTGCCGTAGACACCGCAACCCAGTCAAGTTTAGGGTTGTCCTTAAGAGTCTGGTAATATTTTCTCGTATGGCCGTGAGTCATACTCATCATAGCGATTTTTAAAGGTTTCATATTTAAAGCGCCATCCTTTCATTTGTTTGTGCCGATTTTTTTGCAAGTTCCAAAAGCTTTGACAGGTTTTGTGCATCATTTTTTATATCGGTGCAGTCATCTTTCTGAGCAAGCGCAAATGCGCCGCGGACAAGTGCCGTATCTTCCGGCGAAAGCCCAAAAATTTCAAAATCAACATCCGTATATTTCTTGTTTTCATCAGCAAAAACATATATCGAATCCTGTTTAAGTTGCGCGTCTACCACAATATCGCAGGCAATGCCTCTTTGAGAGATAATTTCGTGTTTGTCCTTGGCCGCCTCTTTTGCCGGAAGGGTTGCGCTGATTTCCAATGTGCAGACAACTTTATCATCCGTAACAGCAATTGCATTTAACACATTGTCGTTTTGAATAACGGTTATTGTTTTTATTTTTCTTTGCAGAACATACTGACAAATGTCAAGCTCACGATAGAGCTCGTCAAAAACATCTTTCCCTTTTTCAACTATTCTTGAGCTGCGCATTACACTGATTCCAAAAAGCGTTCCGCCGCATACCAATTTTTTCAGCTCAATTATTCTTCTTTCGTATCTGTGCGGAAAAATCGGAAGTTCTTCGCCGTTTATTATTGCGGTATTCTTATCTTTTAAAGTGACCTTTTTTTCGACTGCGTATTTTTGCAGTAAAAAGTTAAGCTTATTTTGCAAATCTTTCATTTTTTTTACTCCCTTATAGCATTTTTACCAGCGGTCTGTATTTTTTGAGATATTTTGCGTTTTTCTCGTCGCCGCCGGGTGTATTTGCGCTTGACCATACAGGCGGTGTTATTCCTCTTTCTATACACTGTTTCACCGTTTCAATCTCCAAAAGATGGGCAATATAGAAGTCTATAATATTTGAAACAGGAGCAATAGGCGTGTCAAGTCCGGGAACATTAACCACTGCATCACCCACAGGGTTAAAATCCTCTATGCAAACATCCGCGTAATCAAACAAATTTGTTTTGTTGGGGTGTCTTATAAAGTGGTCTTTCGGCATTTCTTCCTGCCACGCCGTGCTAGATACGGCAATTATTTTAACACCGCGGCTTTTGGCCTCCATTGCAGCATCAATTGTTGCCGGATTAATTCCGATATTATGGAATATAATGAGGACATCATCCTTCTGCAAATCATAGTATTTCATTATCGCGCTGCCGTAATTTACCGTTCTCTCAAGCTCAAGATATTTAAGCGCTTGATTGAACACCGAAAGCCCTGTTTCCATAATGGGGTTAATACATGCAAGGCCGCCGGCTCTGAAAAACATTTCACCCATGCATAGCGTTGTATGACCACCGCCACCGTATACGCTTATAAGCCGATCGTTTTCTATAGCGTCTGCCATAAGCTTTGCGGCTTTTTGTATATTTTCTGCCTGTGTGTCGTTTACTTGTTTGAAATTTTTAAGCAAACTTTCAAAATAACCGAAATCATTCATTTCCACTGTTCCTCGCTTTCTTTTAATATTTTCTCGATTTCATTTCTGTATGGTATAGCATTTAAAACATATTTTTTTGAAACGCTTATGCCAGAAGCAGTCACCGCATATTTGCATGCTTCAGCTAAATCCATACCCTCCGCAATGCATACCGCAAGGACTCCATTGAAAGTATCTCCGGCTCCCGTTGTATCCAGCACTTTCACATCAATTCCGCGAATCAAAGTTTTTCCGTTAATCAAACAACCTTTTTTTCCGAGCGTTGCAATGCAATTCTTAAAGCGTTCTGAATTAATTGCCTGCATTTCCTGTTCGTTCGGAGTTACAGCAAAAACCGCTTCTGCAACTTCATCAGATATGTATCTTATCGGTGCCGGATTCAAAATTACTTTCACGTCGTGCTTTCGGGCGATTTCTATTGCTTTTGCATTGACGGCGGTCGGAACCTCTTGCTGAAGAAGCAGTATGTCACTTGAAGCAATTTCTTTTTCAAAAGAGATTACATCCTCTGCATCAAGTTCAGCGCTTTTGTATTCCGTAACGCGATTCTCTCCGTTTTTGTCTGTAAGAATAAACGCAAAAGGAGTGGCTTTGCCACACTTGATTTTGAAATTAGCGTTAATTCCGTTAGCTTTTGCTTCTTCAATGCATTTTTTACCGTTTTCATCATCTCCGATTGCAGAAAGAAAAGAAACCTCTGCTTTCATTCTTTTTGCAGCTATCGCCTGGTTTACGCCTTTGCCTCCAACCTCTTCAAAAACCGAATCGGCTACAAGAGTTTCGCCGTTTTCGTGAAAATGATCGGCGTACATAAACATAGAGTTTCCGCATATTCCGATAACTGAAATTTTGGGCATCTTTTCACCTCCTCAACCGTATAGTTCTGATGAATTGCATCCGCGCTGTTGCCGCTCGCCCGGCAATTCTTTTTTGAAACTGAGCAACCATTCAAACGGGATGACAAAACATTGTTTTTGCAAAAAACGAGTTGTTAGCAAGTTTGGTTAAATCGTCATTGCTTGTACCTGCTCCATGCATAAATATAACAATGGGATATATTTTTTATCAGAAAAATCTTGAGGCTTTGAAACATAATATTGTATGTCATTAAAAATCACACAATTACCTCACAAATGCTTTATACGCGGCAAATACCTCTTTATCAGTTTCTTGTTAAACTCGGCGCCGCCTTCAATATTTCCGCTCATATAAACGGGAGGAATTTTTCCGTTTTTGCCCGCCGTATCTGCCCCAGACATCAGAATTGTTTGGAGTACAAACGAACTTGCGGCGGTTGAAACGCTACCCATTTTTACTTCTGCACCCGATATTTCCATAACAGCGTCACCGTGAGGGACGCAGTTGTCTATATACATATCTGCACATTCATATAGCATTGGCGAACCTGATTTACCGGAAAAATATGCCGATGATGTAATTGCAATGCTTTTAACGCTGTTTTTTGAAGCAACACGTGCCATTTCAACAGGTACGGCATTTTTTCCTGACGTAGATACAATTATAATTAAATCTTTGTCCGTAATACAGTACCTTTCAAAAATAGGCTCAGCGATCCCCGACATTTTTTCCATCTTGCTGCTTTTGGCGGCACCGTTGTGTAGCATTAAATCCGTGTCAAGCATAGCGCTCACATTTGCCAATCCGCCGGAGCGGTAAAAGCAGTCGAGAGCTATAAAGTGTGAATGTCCGCATCCGAAAATATATATTATGCCGTCATTCATGATTGTCCGTGCAATTATTTCTGATGCGGCTTTGATTTTTTCAGCCTGTGTGTTTTTAATTCTATTCAGAACAGAAACAATATTTTCAAAATATGTATCTGCTATCATTTTTTCAGCACTCTTTTGTAGTTCCTGCCTATGTTATCCCAAAGCTCAATCGGGTCTTTTGCGGCAACGCTTGTGCCGTATCCGCCTCTGTATGTCCATGTTGCAAGTCTGTCAACTCCGAGACTTTCATACATATCCACAACTTTGTCAATTTGTGCAAAATCTTTCGGACGTTTGTTGTATCCCATAAGCCATCTTTCCGACTGTTTTCCGTATTTTTTTGCCATTGCAACCGTTCTTCTTGTAATATCTTCAAAGAAACTTTCCGGCAAATCCCAATTAATGATGGTTGTTGAAAATACATCAAAATACGGACAAGACGCAACCATTTCCCAATTGTCGTAACCGCGAAGCTCCGTTACATAATAAGAGTTGAGCGTTGCATGAACGCAGCATGTTATTTCAAGATTCGGGTTATACTCTTTTATTGCCTTTGAACAATCGGCAAGTGTCTTCAGGGCTTCTCGCCATCTGAACTGCTTGACGTCATCATTCATAAACTTGGGCATTTCATATCCGTAATAATCTTCAAATTTTTTCATACACTCACTGCATCTGCAAGCCCAGTCATCTCCGGCGCCTCCCGTAATCGAAGCGTATGATTTGGGATATGCATAATGCGGTTCGTCCCAGAAAAATCCGTCAATTTCCGTTTCTCTTGCAAGCTTCAGGCAAATATTTGTAAAGTAATCCCGAAACGCATTCGTGTTAAAGCATGCCGCATTCAAAACTTCTCCCGTATAAGCCGAAACCTGTCTGTGATGAATATTATTCTGCAAAAACAAGCTGACCTGTTCGCCGCCGAAATACTTTCCGATTCCCCATGTGTCGGCAATTACGCGAAGTCCTTCTTCGTGTGCTGTTTTTACGATGTTATTTATGTTCGGAAACCAAAAATCCATATCAAATTCGGTAATTGCAAGTATTACCGTATCGCAACCGTGTTCCTTCATTTCCTTAAAATCGCTTCTTGCGTGCTCCTCGTAGCCGAGTCCGTAATAGCTTATCGCAGTGTGTTTGATAGCCATTTTATAAATTACCTCCGGTTTTTATATTTTTATACCTTTATATTAGCACACATAAAACAGATTAACAATTTGAATTTAATAACACATTTTATAAATTTCATAACAAATTCGTTGAATTTCATAACAAATTCATTGATTTTGAAAAAAGGATGTGATAAAATGTTTTTGAGGTGAAATTATGTTTTTTAACTCAAGCAACATATCTTTTGAAATAACATCGGTTTTTCATTTAAATCAAGAAGTAAGAAATGCCTGCTCTGACGTAAGACCCTTTTGCGCCTTATCGTTTCGATGCAGCGGAAATACGGAATTTGTTCACAAAAACGGCATAACAAAAGTAAAAACTGGCGACATTGCATTTGTTCCGGCATTTTATGATTTCAGACAGATAGCGTTAAGCAAGGAGTCGCTTTTTGTTGTGCATTTTGTATCCGACGTCGCACCGCTCGATACAATAAAAAAATTTACACCGTCAAGTTCAGACTATTTCAAAATAAAATTTGAGAATTTATACAATTCGTGGCTGAAAAAACAACCCGGATTTGAATATGAATGTAAATCCATACTTTACAAAATTTTAATGAAAATAGAACTCGAAGTCTCAAAATTAAGCTCTATGCGTGATGTTAACAAAATTGACGAAGCCATAGACTATATTCACGATAACTACACAACCGAAAATATAACAGTTGAGTCTTTGGCAAAAATGTGTTCGATGAGCGATACATATTTCCGAAAGCTTTTTTATAAAAGGTTTTCACAGACACCCTTAAAATACATAAATAGTATGAAGCTTTCCTATGCGCTTGAACTTCTGCATTCGGGATATTACACAGTAACTGACGTTTCAAATATGTGCAATTTTGAAAATGTTTATTATTTCAGCAATTTTATCAAGCAAAACACAAACCGAACGCCAAGCGAACACATTCCGAAATGAAAAACAAAATTTTCAGATAAAAACAGGAAGTACAAACGGATTTGTCGGATACCGCCGTTAAATGCGGTTTCGTGCAAATCAAGACAGAATTTATACGCGCGTCGTTTCCGCAGACGGGAACAAAAACAATCGTATTGCGATAGAATCATATTTCGGACGAATAGATTGTATCGAATTGACCGAATCAAGAAAACCGTAAACTGAACACAGTACGTGTCGGTTTACGGTTTTTTGTTTTATGTTTTTCCGATATTCTAATACGGTTGTCGCTTTTTCAGGGAGATATCCGCAGTGATACTCCGAAAGAGCGGTTTGTACAGTTGCGGAGGCGTTTTCACCGACGTATACGAGAATAGTTATCTGTTTTTTATAAAAGCTTTTACGGTTTTCAGGACAGCACCGGCTTTACGGCTGTCTTTCAGGACTTTGTTCAGCCGATCGTTCATTTTTTGCAGGTCGGTTTCCGTATTGGAAAGACGTGCGATCTTGGCGGTTTCGGCATCACTCAGTTCCGGGTGCGCTTTTTTCAATATGCTTTCAATATCGGACGGCTTTTCCGTAATTTTGCATGGTTTGCACCGGTCGGCGTCGGATATACGGGAAAGCACGCGGACGACGACGTTCTTTTCCTTCCTCCAGAATTCGGAAATATAGGAAAAACCTTTGTCGTTGGAGACAACGTACAGGTTGCAGTCCGTATCCTGATTCTGCCGGATCAGATAGCCGAGGTAGGAACTTAACTGAAAGTCCAGGGCATTTTTGCCGCCGACCTCGGCGACTTTATATTCAACGGCGGCTTTTGATGCGAGGATCTCGCGGTGAATATCAAAGGTTAAAGAGTTTGCGTTCTGGCTGTAGAAAATAATGACGCGATCATTTTCCGAAAGCGTGTTTATTCCCGTAAGACTGTGCGTATTTTCATAATCGACCAAATAGACGGACATGTTGATAATTCCTTTTTCGTTTCTTTCGTGCGCCGCGGTAATTTTTCGGCTTTATGTTCCTATCCGCATAGCGGAAAAACAAAAAGCACCGTTCGCTTTGAACGGTGTTTTGGTGGGGGAAGGTGGATTTACCCGTCCGGGTATAAACTTCTCATCCACCTTTCGCATAGTGAAAAACAAAAGCACCGTTCGTTCGGAACGGTGTCTTGGTGGGGGAAGGTGGATTTACCCGTCCGGGTATAAGCTTCTCATCCACCTTCTGCACAGCAGAAAACAAAAAGCACCGTTCGCTTTGAACGGTGTCTTGGTGGGGGAAGGTGGATTCGAACCACCGAAGCAATCGCA
>ULRP01074550.1_pt1 | contig 23033 bp, 19 predicted proteins | sample 1955521 | NCBI WGS metagenome assembly ULRP01 (sample SAMEA4835685, study PRJEB28245) | human gut metagenome | biome: gut microbiome; material: fecal sample | place: Denmark | collected 2008
TAACTTTTAAGGAGGGCAGTATAATGAAGAGAATTTTTTGCGTTTTAAGCGCAATATTCAGCTTTGCATCATCGGCGCAAGCTATTATAAACACCGAATTAAGTTCTGCGATAGACGATTCATGGGTCAATACGGGAACGCAGACGACGATCAATACGGGGACGCAGACAGCCGTAGACAAAACCGTAGCGCAAATATGTTCCATATACTTTGACACGATGTCAGAATGTACTTCGGCGCGCGCCAAAGACACCAGCGGCAGCACGCTGACGTCCTGTACTTACACCGCCGGCTCCGGCAGCTTGTGCGGCGCATGCCACTAAACACCTTTTACAAAAACAGCCTCTTTTCAGAGGCTGTTTTTTTATGTTCAGAAAAAATGTGGCAAGCGTTCAATCCAAAAAAATGATAACGATCCTAAAAAAATTATTTTAACTTCAATACGCATCAGCCCGATAAAACAATAATTAAGATATGAATCGCATACGGCATGACATAAAAATATCACGTCCTATTGCTCTTTAACGCACAGAAACGCCGTTAAAAAAAAAGTTTTTTCAAAGCATCAGACGCCTGTCCTATCCGCCTTAATTTACAGTCAGTACATAACAGATCACACAAACTAAAAACTTAACGCCGGGCAAAGCGGCGATGAGATAAAAATTTCGTTTCTATATAATAAGGCCCCGCATTTATGCAGGGCCCTTTTATCATCAATCAAACCGGATAATCCTGCCGATAAAACAGTTTTATGCACGCCGGGCAGACGGCATCATAAAATTAAGCACCTGTTTTTCATCAATCTTTCCGCCCTTTTTTCCCATCTTCGTCCCCAGTTCTATCGGAACAGGCAAAGGCTTGCTGCGCAGCATATCCAGCATTGCCGCCCGAGGCGACGCTTTATTGCCACCGAACAATTTCTGCAGTTTCAATTTGGCTTTCAACATCTGCAGGTCAATTTTACGGCGCAGGTACAGCATACGTTTTTTCAGCGTCAACCCGTGCGGCGACAAACCGATCAGTTTGCCGGGCGGCGTTTCAACGCCCGCCGCCTTTAAAATTGACGAAGAAACGGTAGAACAGTTTCTGGAAAACAGTTTATATTCCAATTCCGGGTGTTTTTTATACTCTTCCACTTTATTCTTGGCGGCCAGATATTGATCCCTGGAAATCGGATAAACGATCGCTTCGTTATAATGAGTATCATCTTCGCGATGAAATTCGGATTTGCAGCCCGTCATATAAAGCCGCATGGAATCCACGACCGAATGATCCGGCCCAAACCCCCATTTTTCTTCGTTTTTGCCATCGCTCAGTCCGATAAAAGCATGCCCGGTATACCAGGTTGTATCTTTTATGCCGCCGCCGAATTTTTGACCGTAAATCGTATCTCTGCCGGGTTTTAACAGCATTTTCGGCGTATCAAGATAAAGCGTAATTTTATAATCAGACTTTTCCTGATCAGTGAGGGCAGACACTGATTCTGCTTGTTTTGACATTAATCACCTTGTTTTTGTTTTTTCCATTTTGTCTATTTTTTACAACATTGTCAACATAAAAGAAAAAAAAGAAAACAGAGAAGCCTTATCCGCCTCTCTGTTTCCTTGAAAAATCCGTCTAAAATTTATTTATTGTCGGCACATTAGCCGCAGCAAGCGCCCAATCTGCCGAAAGCAGACCGGCCGGCGTAAACCGCCGTGTCACCCAGCTCTTCTTCAATCCGGATCAGCTGGTTATATTTTGCCAGACGGTCGGATCTGGACATAGATCCCGTTTTAATCTGACCGCATCCCGTCGCGACGGCCAGATCGGCAATCGTTGCGTCTTCGGTTTCGCCGGAACGATGAGATAAAACAGCCGTATATCCCGCCTTTTGCGCCATGGAAACGGCGTTCAGCGTCTCTGTCAGCGTCCCGATCTGATTGACTTTGATTAAAATGGAATTGGCAATACCTTTTTCAATGCCTTCCGCCAGACGCGCCGTATTTGTCACAAACAAATCGTCGCCGACCAGCTGCACTTTGCCGCCCAAAGTCTTTGTCAAAAGGCTCCAGCCTTCCCAGTCGTCTTCGGCACAGCCGTCTTCGATTGATTTGATCGGATATTTTGCGGTCAGATCTTCGTAATACTTTACAATGCCGGCTGCATCAAACGTCTTTCCTTCACCGGCCAGAACGTATTTGCCGTCCTTGTAAAATTCGCTGGAAGCCGCATCAATCGCCAGAACAATATCCAGCCCGGGTTTATAACCGGCCGTTTCAACCGCTTTAACAATATAAGACAGCGCTTCGTCCGCGCTCTTCAGGTCGGGAGCAAATCCGCCTTCGTCGCCGACGTTCGTGTTCAGCCCCGCCTGCTTCAGGTTGGATTTCAACGCCTGAAACACTTCCGATCCCATGCGTATCGCTTCGGCAATCGAAGGCGCGGAAACGGGCATAATCATAAATTCCTGAATATCAATCGGATTATCGGCATGTTTGCCACCGTTTAAAATATTCATCATGGGAACAGGCAAAATATGCGCGTTAACGCCGCCGACATAACGATACAAAGGCAACCCGATTTCTTCGGCGGCGGCTTTCGCAACGGCCAGAGAAACGCCCAAAATCGCATTTGCCCCCAGATTTCCCTTGTTCGGCGTCGCGTCCAGTTCAATCATTGTCTGGTCTATTTCCTGCTGTTCCAAAGCTTCAAAGCCGCACAGCTCATCGGCAATCGTCGTATTAACAGCCTCAACGGCCTTTAAAACGCCTTTACCGTTATAACGGGATTTGTCGCCGTCGCGCAGTTCAACGGCTTCATGAACGCCGGTCGACGCGCCGGAAGGAACCGCTGCCCGGCCAAAAGCGCCGGAATCCAGAACGACATCGACTTCAACCGTCGGCGTTCCGCGGGAATCCAGAATTTCACGCGCGTAAATATCAATGATCTCAGACATATTTTTCTCCTTGAAAACTTAGTATCCCTTAATCAGCTGATCAATAGCCTTTAACGAAGCCAGAACGCCTTCCAGCTCAGCCAACGGAATCATGTTTGGCCCGTCGCTGGGAGATTTGTCGGGATCCTGATGCGTTTCAATAAAAACGCCGGCAACGCCCACGGCAACGGCGGCGCGCGCCAGAACCGGCGCAAATTCACGCTGCCCGCCCGTAGAAGTCCCCTGCCCGCCCGGCTGCTGTACAGAGTGTGTCGCATCTATGACAACGGGGCAACCTGTCTGTTGGGCCATAATCGGCAAAGAACGCATGTCGACAACCAGCGTATTATATCCGAACGAAACGCCGCGTTCCGTCACCAAAACGTTTGTATTGCCGCTCTGATCGGCTTTCGTAACAACGTTTTTCATATCCCACGGCGCCAAAAACTGTCCTTTTTTAATATTTAACGGCTTGCCTGTTTTTGCCGCGGCGACGACCAGATCGGTCTGGCGGCACAAAAACGCCGGAATTTGCAGCATATCGACAACCTGCGCAACCGGCGCGCACTGGCCGGGTTCATGCACGTCCGTAATGACCGGACAGGAAAACTGTTTCTTGACTTCCTTGAATATATCCATGGCCTTTTCCAGCCCGACGCCGCGCGCGCCGGAAATCGAAGTCCGGTTGGCCTTGTCAAAAGAAGCTTTAAAAACATAAGGAATATTCAGTTTTCCGGTAATTTCAACAATTTTTCCGGCCAAATCAATCGTATGATCCATACTTTCCAGCTGACAGGGGCCGCCGATCAAAACAAAAGGCAGATCATTTGAAAAAGTAATGTTTCCGACCGAAACACGACGATTCTGCATTTATTTCTCCTTGAACAGATAAAAAAACAAAAAGGCAGAAAAACCAACGCCTCTCTGCCTTCAAACACATTATTTCGACGAAACGGGAACGACCGGCACTTTAGGAGCGGCAGGTTCCGTTTTTGAAACGGCCGGCGCGTTTTCCATAAAAGACTTCTGCGCTTTTTCCGCTTCGCCTTTGCTCATAATCGCCAGCGTCAGGCTGGTAATCATAAAGCAGGTCGCCAGAATTGCCGTCATGCGGGTCAGCATGTTGCCGACCGAACGCCCCGTCATAAAGCTGCCCATGCCGCCGCCGCCCAGACCGCCCAGCGCACCGCCTTCGGAACGCTGCATCAAAATCACGCAAACCAGACAAACGGCTAAAATAACGTGAACGACCAAAATAAACGTATGCATACTACTTCTCTTTCAACAGGGAATTATAAACAGGTTTCGATAATGGACCAGAAATCGGCGACTTTCAAGCTGGCGCCGCCGACCAGAGCGCCATCAACGTCTGCCAAAGCCATCAACTCGGCGGCATTGGACGGTTTTACGGAACCGCCATACAGAATACGCATGCCGTCAGCCGTTTCTTTGCCCAGTTTTGCAGCGATTTCGGCGCGAATGGCGGCGTGAACTTCGGCGACGTCCTGCGTCGTCGGCGTGCGCCCCGTGCCGATCGCCCAGACCGGTTCATAGGCGATCACAACGTTTCCGGCCGTCGCGTTATCGGGAACGGAACCCTGAATCTGCGTGCGGCAGACTTCAATCGTTTTGCCGGCGTCGCGTTCGGCTTCGGTTTCGCCGATGCAGATCACCGCCGTCAGACCGTGAGAAATGACCGCTTCGGCCTTCGCTTTGACCTCTTCGTTTGTTTCATGATGATCCGTGCGTCGTTCGGAATGACCGACAATCACAAACAAAGCGCCGGCGTCCTTGATCATCGGAACGCTGATGTCGCCCGTATGCGCGCCCGATTCGGCGGCGTGAGCGTCCTCGGCTCCGACGGCGACGCGTCCTTTGACGGCTTCGACAACCGGCAGAATCCAAATCGCCGGCGGGCAGACCAGCACGTCGCATTTCGGATCGGCGACAGCCGCATATTTTTCAGCGATTCCGGCGGCCAGAGCAATTCCGTCCGCTTTCAGGCAGTTCATTTTCCAGTTTCCGGCGATTAAAGGGCGTCTTTGCATACTTCATTCTCCTTAAAAACAAATCCCGTTTTACTAAATTTCCAACAGGTTTAGCACAACGGCACGCCGAAAAAAACATTTATTTGCTTTTTCCCGGGCATTTTTAGAAAAAGTCTGTTGCCATAATAACTTCTGATATTTATTATTCTGCCAGTAACAAAATTTTAAGGATTTCAGACATGTTAAAATTTTTTCGTGACCAAAAAAACAGCTGGCTGATGAAAGGCATTTTAATTTTAACAGCCTTAAGCTTTGTTTCTTTATTCGGATCGGGCCGTTTTCTGGAAAAAATCCCCGACGAGGGCAAAGCCGTTGCGAAGGTCGCCGGAAAAAAAATCACCGTCGCCCAGTTTGTGAACGAAGTAAATCATAATGTGCGGTCTTTAAGCAAAATGATGCAAAAACCTTTTACCGTGCAGGACGCCGTTCAGTCCGGCATGCTGATTTCCCTGTTTAACCAGATGGTGTCGCGTTCCGTCATGCAGGCCGCCGCAGATGATTTGAATTTAACGGTGTCCGACGAAACGGTACGCAAAACCATCGGACAAATGCCCATGTTTACGGATTATGACGGCTCGTTCAGCATGGCGGCTTATAAACAATATTTAAGCGATATGGGGCTGAGCGAAAAACGTTTCGTCGACGATGCGTTTTTGGATATGCGCGCGCAACAGCTGACGGACGCGGCCCAGGCAGCAACAATTACGCCGAAGAGCATTGCCGAAATGGTTTACCGTTTGCAAAACGAAAAACGCACGGCAGACGTTTTCACGGTAACGCCGGCTGATTTGAAAATCAAAGGCGTTCCGGGCAAAGCCGATCAGGAAAGATTATACAAAGAGCTTTCCGATGAACTGATCGCGCCGGAATACAGAACTTTTACGGTGATGTTTCTGACATTAGAGGACGTTTCCAAAAAAATTAAAATTTCCGAAGAAGAACTGCAGGAAGTTTTTAACGAAAACAAAGATTCGTACGCCATTGAAGAAATCCGCGACGTTGACCAGATGCTGTTCGCGACGAAACAGGAAGCGGACGAAGCTTACGCGGCCCTTCAAAAAGGACAGGATTTTATGGCCGTTGCGAAAAAATACGCCAACCAGACCGAAGACCAGACCAAACTGGGCGATTTGACACCTTCAACGGCGACGGGCGATTGGGCCGACGTCGTATTTTCAGCCAAAAAAGGCGAAATCGTCGCGCCGGTACAGACGGCTTTCGGCTGGCAGATCCTGCGCGTCAACAAAATCACGCCGAAAGTGGAAAAACAATTTAAAGACGTCCGGGACGAAATCGAACAAAAGCTGATCGCCTCAATGGCTTATGACACTTTAACGGAAACGGCCGTCGCTTTGGACGACAGATTCGGCGCCGGCGAAACGATTGAAGACGTCGCCGCGTCAACAGGCTACCCTGTGCGCAAATATACGCTGGTTGATCCTGCCGGAACAGACGAAAACGGTAAAAAGGTAAATATTTCCAAAATGATTCTGGCGACGGCGTTTACCAGCGACCCCGGCCGGGAATCCCCCATGACGGAAGACGGATCCGACTTTTTTGTCCTGCGTGTGGACGACGTTAAAGAACCGGCGTTAAAACCGATCGAAAAATCCCAAAAAGAAATAAAAGCCGCCTGGACGGCCGAAAAGCAAAAAGAAAAGGCGCAGGAAATCACAAAAACGATCGAACGCGACCTGAATAAAGGCATTGATCCGAAAACGATCGCCCGCAAAACCGGCGCGAAATATAAACGGATCGACGGATTGACCCGCCGCGGCGCTCAGCTGCCGGCTTCGGCCACATACCAGATTTTCAACCGGCCGTTAAAAGAAATCATAACCGTTCCGGCACAGTCGGAGTATCTGGTTATCAAAACGATCAAGACCGCACCGGCCGACCCGAAAAAAGATCAGATCGGTCTGGCTGAACTGCGCCGTTTAATGCGGGAACAGACCGCCGGAGAAAAATCAGACGCGATCTTGGCTGATTTCGCGGATTATCTGGGGTTGACAATCAACGAAGAAACAACGCAGAAAGCTTTTTCCTATATAACTAAATCAACACAGGAAGAAACAGACGAATAACAAACAGAAAAAGCTCCGTTGAACGGAGCTTTTTTTATAATCCGATACAATAAAAAAAAGCCCTTCAGAGGGCTTTTTCATTGTTTTACATATCCATTGTCGTACCGCGGCCGCGCATCGCATATGGGTGCGCCGACGTCGGCTGCAGCGTCGGATTATACATCAGGCAGTTCGGGATACAGTCACATTCGGCGGCGATCTTAATCCCTTTAGCCAGTTTTTCCTCTTTACGCAGCTCAAACAACCGGTTGACAATCCGGTCGCGCAGCGTCCACGGATCAACCGTGTTGACAAAGATCTTTGTAACGGCTTCAAACCCGGCCGGATTACTGATACGCCACTTGATCAAAATATGCCAGGGAACGGCGACGTCAACGGCAGGCGGACGATAATACCATTCTTCATTGCACGGAATTTCGCTGCCCATCGCGGCATGGCAGGCATGCACCAGATCGGACATGCCTTTGATCTGTTCGGGCGTCTGATTCCAGGGCTGATTTTTTTCGGCTTTGGAATAAATCGCCAGCGTCGGATAACGGTGCCCGAAATCTGCGAAAGCGACGGCATAATCGTTTTCTGCAAAGATCAGATTTTGATAGCCGGCGTAGTTCACGGCGAAATCGTTATAAACATTGGGATTTTCCCGCGACATTTTAAATTCGGCTTCATTGGACGCGCTGATGCCGTCAATGGCGACCAGCTGTTTATGCAAATGATCGAAAGACGCGCCCGCCTGATTCAACCAGTTTTGAAACACCGTGACATAGCGGACGTATCTGTTGTTCAAATAAATGTCCTTCAACGCCGCGATCGTAAAGTTAATGTACTGATAATGCATTTCCGGCGTCATGCTGCCCGACGAAGCTTTGGCGTTTTCGGAACTGGCGCCTTCAATAAAGTGGCGTTTACCGATAATCAGTTCATGCCCGCCGGCAAAAAAGCTGTTAGCCATTTTTAATTTACGTCCGGACGAAATGCTGTCAATTTCTTCACGCGACAGGCCGCTCATTTTCAGCTTTGCCTGAACAATGTTCAGAACATGTTCGCGCCCTTCGGGTTCGGCGATATAAGCCTCGCGGTGCGCGTTGGCTTTATCCGAAATAACGTAAGCATAGTTCTTTTCCCAGTATTCGTAAGAAATGATTTCAAACAGATTGGGAATTCTGCGAAATTCCGCCGTCGTTTCAAACAGCTGCGAAACCTTTAAGTTTTCCAGCACGCTGAACGTGCCGTCCGCGTTTTTGACCAGGCGCGATTTTTCGGGCGGCGTTTTAAGATAATTGGACGGACAGAAAGAACAAAAATCTTCGACGTCTGAAAAATTAACGGGTTTGGCGCATTCTTCTTTTTTATTTACCGTCGGCCGTTTGCCGCGTCCGGGAACGGTCCAGACCTGCGTTCCGGTAAACGGATTAACCTGTTTTACGGTGCCGTCGGGCATTTTTTGCAGAAAATTTTGTTCATAAATACTGTTCAGCATAATGAATCCTTTGTTTGCGAAAAAGAAATCAACAGTCATTATTTGTATAAAATATCTGTCCGAAAATCCAGTCCTGAATCGTTTTTTTTAACACCTCCGCGCCGCGATAAAAGATTGACGAACGCTGATTAAAAGGTAATTCTAGAAAAAGATTACTTTTTTCGGAGGTTTAAAAATAATTATGAAAGTTATGTTTATCACGAACGAATATCCCCCTTACATTTACGGCGGGGCGGGTGTTCATGTCGAATATTTGTCCAAAGAGTTGGCCAAACTGATGGAAGTCGAAGTCCGCAGCTTTCATGACCAGAAACTGCAGGAAGGCAATCTGACCGTCAACGGAACGACGCCGGACGCCGCTTTGTTCAAAAACTGCCCCAAAGAACTTGCTTCTCCGTTAAAGGCTTTTTACGAAGGCCTGGTCTTTGCCGGCGAAAACATGACGGCCGACGTGGCGCACTGCCATACGTGGTACGCCCACTTTGCCGGTATTCTGGCGAAAATGCTGTACGGTATTCCTCTGGTCGTAACGGTACATTCCTTAGAACCGCTGCGCCCGTGGAAACGCGAACAACTGGGGCGCGGATACGACGTGTCCAGCTGGGTTGAAAAAACGGCGCTGGAAATGGCCGACGCCGTGATTGCCGTTTCGACCAGCACCAAAGAAGACGTCCTGCGTCTGTTTCCGAAAATCGACCCGGACAAAGTTTCCATTATTTATAACGGAATCGACGTCAATCAGTATAAAGAAGTCGAAAACACGGCGGTTTTGCAGAAATTCGGCATTCGCACGGACAAACCGTATGTTTTGTTTGTCGGCCGCATGACCCGGCAGAAAGGGCTTTTGTATTTGTTAAAGGCCGCGGCAAAGCTGGATCCGGACGCGCAGCTGGTTTTGTGCGCCGGTGACGCGGACACGCCGGAAATGCAGGCCGAACTGGAAGGCATGGTCAACGCACTGAAACAAATTCGTTCGGGAGTCGTCTGGATTCCGGAAATGGTTTCGCGCGAAGAAGCGATTGCTCTTTATTCTCAGGCGGCGGTGTTCTGCTGCCCGTCGATTTACGAACCGTTCGGCATTATCAATCTGGAAGCCATGGCCTGCGGCACGCCCGTCGTCGCCAGCGCGGTCGGCGGCATTAAAGAGGTCGTCGTTGACGGCGAAACCGGATTCCTGGTTGATCCCGGTCTGTCCGACGAACCGCCGCACGACCCGAAAGACGCAGACGCTTTCGCCACCCGTTTGGCCGAAAAAATCAACGAGCTGATCCGCGATCCGGCTTTGGCTAAAAAAATGGGACAGGCCGGCAGACAGCGCGTTGAAAAACATTTCAGCTGGCAGAGCATCGCCCTGCAGACCAAAGAACTGTATGCGAAACTGATCGCCGCAAATCAGGCGAAATAATATGCCGCAGACAAAAACAGCTCCTGTCCGGGAGCTGTTTTTTTATGGACTATTTTTTTTCTTGACTTAAAGTTAGCTTTAAGATGCAGAGTTGTTTTATCAACTGTTTTTTCTGACAAAAAGGTATTTGATGATGAAAAAAACGTTCTTATTCTTTATTGCCTGTCAGGCGCTGTTTTTAACGCCCTGCACGGCACGGGAGGCTGCTATGAACACTACATTGACAACAGAAGAAAAATCCGTCGCCGCCGTATCCGCCGCCGCGGCGCGCGGGAATTACGGCGCTTTGAAAACCGCTTTGGCACAGGGATTGGATTCGGGAATCCCCGTCAATACGTTTAAAGAAATTCTGGTACAGCTGTACGCTTACGCCGGTTTTCCCGCTTCATTAAACGCGCTGGACACGCTGCGCACAGTGGTCGGCGAACGCGGCAACAAAGATGAAACAGGGAAAGAGCCCTCTCCTCCGCCCGCCGGAAAAAGCATCGACTTCGGCACAAAAAATCAGACGGCGCTGACCGGACGCGAAGTCAAAGGCCCGTTGTTTGAATTTGCTCCGGCGATTGACGAATACCTGAAAGCCCACTTGTTCGGCGATATCTTCGCCCGTGACAATGTCAGCTGGAAAACGCGCGAAATCGCCACGATCGCCATGCTGGCGCAGCTGCCGCATGCCGCACCGCAGTTAAAAAGTCATATCGCCATCGGCAAACATAACGGCCTGACCGATTCGCAAGTGGACGAAATTCTGGCGATTGCCGCGCAGCGCGACGAATCCGATTTTGAAAAACAAAACGTTTTCGGCAAAGGGACGTTCAATACGGCTTACGCCCGCTACTTTATCGGCGATTCGTATTTAAATCCGCTGACGAATCCGCAAGAAACCTCTTTGCACATTTCCAATGTGACTTTTGAACCCGGCACGCGCAATAACTGGCACATTCACCGCGCGCGCTCCGGCGGCGGACAGATTTTGATCTGCACGGCGGGCGAAGGTTGGTATCAGGAAGCCGGCAAACCCGCAGTATCATTAAAACCGGGAATGGTCATCACAATTCCCGCCAACGTCAAACACTGGCACGGCGCAAAAGCGGACAGCTGGTTTTCACATCTGGCCGTTGAAGTACCGGGGGAAGAAACAAGCAACGAATGGCTTGAACCCGTTTCCGACGCGGAATATGCCAAGCTGTAAAGGATTCGGCCATGAAACGACGTGATTTTTTAAAAAAGACATTGGCGGCGGGAACGCTGGTCATGGCGGCGGGCAAGTTAAAAACAGCTCGGGCGTCCGCGCCTGCGGAAAAAAGTGCCGCACCGATGAAGATTCTGGTGCTGACGGGCAGCCCGCGCAAAGGCGGGAACTCGTCGATTTTAGCGGATTCATTTATCAAAGGCGCCACCGAATCCGGACATACAACCGTACGGTTTGACGCCGCTTTTAAAAAAGTCAATCCCTGTACGGGGTGTAATCACTGCGGCATGAACGGTCCGTGCATATTCAACGACGACTTTAATTTCGTCCGCGACAATATTACGGACGCCGACGCCGTTGTCTTTGCTTCGCCGATGTACTATTTCGGCCTGTCCGCGCAGTTAAAAGCCGTCATTGACCGCTTTTACGCAATCAACGGCCGGATCCATGTTCCCAAAAAAGCCGTTTTGCTGATGACCTACGCCAACACGCGCCGATCACAGGCTGTACCGATCGAATCTCATTACGAAGTCCTGCTGGATTATCTGGGCTGGACGGACGCCGGCCGAGTCATCGCGCCGGGCGTCTGGCAAGCAGGGGCGGTCAATCACACGGATTACCCGCGACAGGCTTATGAACTGGGAAAAAACATCTGAACTCTGCTGATTCGTGAAAAGGACCGTTTCCGACGGTCCTTTTTTTATCTCTGCAAAAGTTATAAAAAAAGGAATCGGTAAAAATCAAAGGCTTGCAAAATTTTTTACAATAGTGTTTGACACCGGCGCCAAAATTGATAACTCTGCCAAAAGAGAGTTGGTTAAAATAACGTTAATATTTTAACAACGTCTGTTTTGAAAAATCGGCGGAAAACCTGCCTTTTTTCTGTCAACCGAAAAAATATTTTTTTTCTGTTGCTAATTCCGAAAATAACAATATATTGTCGCAAAAGGGGCGCGGTGCACACAACCTGTTGTGTTCCGCAAAACACTTGAAACGGAGATTTTTATGTCGGATCAGACACCGAAATTACAGATCGTCAATAATGAAGAAGAAGACGCCAGCACCGAATTGTCCCGCATTGTCAAACGGGACGGAACGCAGGTTATTTTCAATTCCGAAAAAATCATGTCGGCCATTCGCCGCGCCGGCGAAGCGACCGGTGAATTTGACGATGACGAATCCGCCCTTTTGACCAATCAGGTCACAAAAGTTCTGCGCCACCGTTTTTCAAAAGGCGTTTTGCCGACGATTGAACAGATCCAGGACGTTGTCGAACAGGTGCTGATTTCCGCGAACTATTACAAGACGGCGCGCGCTTATATCGTTTATCGCGAAAGCCGCAGCAAATCCCGTCAGGATAAAAAAACGCTGGTTGACGTTGCGTCTTCGGTCAACGAATATCTGGAACGGGCGGACTGGCGCGTCAACGCGAACGCCAATCAGGGATATTCTCTGGGCGGTTTGATTTTAAACGTATCCGGAAAAATCATTGCCAATTACTGGCTTTCCCACGTTTATCCGCAGGCGGCCGGCGAAGCGCACCGCAACGGCGATTTTCACATTCACGATCTGGACATGTTGTCCGGATACTGCGCCGGGTGGTCTTTGCGCGCCTTGCTGCAGGAAGGATTGAACGGCGTTCCGGGCAAAGTCGAATCCGGTATTCCCAAGCACTTAGGGTCCGCTTTGGGACAGATGGTCAACTTTTTGGGAACGCTTCAAAACGAATGGGCCGGAGCGCAGGCGTTTTCTTCGGTTGACACGTATCTGGCGCCCTTTATCCGCAAAGACAATCTGAAATACGAAGAAGTCAAACAGCATTTTCAGGAATTCATTTACAACCTGAACGTTCCGTCGCGCTGGGGAACGCAGACTCCCTTTACGAATTTGACGTTCGACTGGGTCTGTCCGGAAGATCTGCGCGAACAGACGCCGGTCATCGGGGGCGAAGAAATGGACTTCACCTACGGCGATCTGCAAAAAGAAATGGATATGATCAACCGCGCCTATATCGAAGTCATGACGGCCGGCGACGCCAAAGGGCGCCTGTTTACATTTCCGATCCCGACATACAACATCACGACCGATTTTCCCTGGGAAAGCGAAAACGCGGATTTGCTGTTCGAAATGACGGCGAAATACGGCCTGCCCTATTTCCAGAACTTTATCAATTCCAGCCTGAAACCCGGCCAGGTGCGTTCGATGTGCTGCCGTTTACAGCTGGATCTGCGCGAACTGTTGGCCCGCGGCAACGGTTTGTTCGGTTCGGCCGAACAAACGGGATCCGTCGGCGTCGTCACCCTGAATTGTGCCCGTCTGGGGTATCTGTACAAAGGCGACGAAGCCGCTTTAATGACCAGACTGGACGAATTGATGGATCTGGCGCGTTCGACGCTGGAAATCAAACGTAAAGTCATTCAGCGCCATATTGACGCCGGACTGTTTCCGTTTACGAAACGGTATCTGGGCACGTTGCGCAATCATTTTTCAACAATCGGCGTTAACGGTATTAACGAAATGATTCGCAACTTCACAAACGACGAACACGATATTACCGATTCGTTCGGACAGGCTTTTGCCAACCGCTTCTTGGAATATATTCGCAGCAAAATGGTTGTATTCCAGCAGGAAACGGGCAGCATGTATAACTTGGAAGCCACTCCGGCCGAAGGAACGACATACCGCCTGGCCAAAGAAGACCAGAAACGTTATCCCGACATTATTCAGGCCGGCACGAAAGAAGCCCCGTACTATACGAATTCTTCGCAGCTGCCCGTCGGGTTTACGGACGATCCGTTTACGGCTTTGAATCTGCAGGAATCTTTGCAGTCGAAGTATACGGGCGGTACGGTCATGCACTTGTACATGGGCGAAAGAATTTCAGATTCCAAAACATGCCGGACACTTCTTAAGAGAATTTTAGAGAATTACAGGATACCATATGTAACGGTGACACCTACTTTCTCTATTTGTCCCAAGCACGGATATATATCGGGCGAACATAAATATTGCCCGTTATGCGATGAAGAACTTATCGCTATAAAACGCCAGCAAGCCTGTGCCTGTTAACCTTTACAGGCTTGCATAAGCACCCCAAAACGACTATCTTTAATATTAACAACAGCGAGTAGAGAACATGACAAAAGAAAATGATATTCAGCTTTCTAACGAAGAACGCCAGCCCTGCGAAGTTTGGACGCGGGTCATGGGATATTTTCGTCCGGTGTCAGAATTTAACATCGGCAAAAAAAGCGAATATGCCGAACGTCAGTGCTTTTCCGAAAAGAAAGCAACTGAAAAATTCATGGACGTAGCGGCGGAATAAGTCGTTCATGTCTGTTATCATCGGCGGCGTGGAACCTTTTACAACGGTTGATTTTCCGGGAAGGCTCGCCGCCGTTTTATTTTGCCTGGGCTGTCCGCTGCGTTGCCCTTACTGCCATAATCCGGAACTGCAGGATTTTAAAGGAAAGCCCTTTATTTCCTGGGAGCAGTTTATTGAATTTCTGGATTCCAGAAAAAAGCTGCTGGACGGCATTGTTTTTTCCGGCGGCGAACCGTTGGCACAGCCTGATTTATACGAATCGATGAAAACCGTCAAAGAAATGGGATTCGCGGTCGGCCTGCATACGTCCGGCGTTAATGCGGCCGGGCTGCGACGAATTTTGCCATTGCTGGACTGGGTAGGCTTTGACGTCAAGACTGTTTTTGAAGCGTATGAAGAACGCATACCGCACTCTCATGCATCAACGGTTGAACAGTGTTTGGATATGCTGGTTGAAGCGAATATCGAACTGGAAGCGCGCACCACTCTGGATCCGCGGGTGATTTCATCTGACGAACTGCGCCGGCTGGCACATATTCTGGCGGGAAAAGGAATTAAAATTTATGCCCTGCAGGAATACCGCCCTCACCCGTCGGAAAAAAATCCTCCGGCGGTTTCCGAAATTACGGCTTTTTTCACGAACAAACCTTTGCTGGCGGAATTAAACGGTTTATTTGAAAACTTTATTATCCGCCGCGCCTAAGATGCGGCATCAAAAAAAACAGCCTCTTTTAAGAGGCTTTTTTTTTAAGCGGCATTGTTTTTTTCGTCCGGGACTCTTTTCCTGTATTTGAAATACAAAACGAAATCGCAAAAGACCAGCATGAAATTCAAAACATACAGCCAAAACACATAGTTATAGCCGAAATTTGTAATTTTATTGATCATTCCGCAGATGTAACCGATCAAAATCAGGGACAAAAACAACAGGCTTTTACCGCCGACATTTTTTGTCCGGTACGTTTTTAATACGGCTGCCGGCCAGCTGGCCCCGAAACAAATCAACATTCCCGCTTCAAAAATATCCATAGTCGTCTCCTTTTGTTTTTTCAGACTTTTGACCTAAAAGTTTAAGAAGTCAACAGTCTTTTAAACATAAACTTCTTCGGTAGCCGAAATCGCTTCGGCATTGCGGCCTTCCGAACGTTTCATACGATCCAGAACTTTACGGTATTCAATCGGGACGACTTTGACGAACAAAGGAAAACGGTTTTCCCAATTATCCAGTATTTCTTTGGCATGTGCCGATCCCGTATACAAATAATGCTTTTCCAGCAAAGCATGCAGGACTTCTTTGTCGTCTTTTGACCAGACGTTTTCCAGATCGACGCTGTCCAGATTGCACCGGGTCTGAAAGATTTCCGTTTCGTCGTAAACATAGGCGATTCCGCCGCTCATGCCTGCAGCGAAGTTATATCCCGCCGTTCCCAGAATAACGACCGTTCCGCCCGTCATATATTCGCAGCAATGATCGCCGACCCCTTCGACGACAGCCGTCGCGCCGCTGTTTCTGACGGCGAAACGTTCTCCGGCCACGCCGCAGAAATAAGCTTCGCCGCCCGTCGCGCCATACAAAGCGACATTGCCGATAATGACGTTTTCCTGCGGCCGGTAATCGACTCCGGGCGGGTGGCGGATAATAATGCGCCCGCCGGACAACCCTTTGCCGACATAATCGTTGGCGTCACCGTTAATGCGGATCGTCACTCCCGGCGCCAGAAAAGCCCCCAGACTCTGCCCGGCGGATCCCGTCAACTCCAGCGTAATCGAATCTTCAGGCAGCCCCTGCGCGCCGAAACGCCTGACGATTTCGCCCGACAGTCCGGCGCCGACCGTTCTGTCCGTGTTGCGCACGGCCGAAGACAAAGTTGTTTTCAATCCGGTTTTCAGCGTGTTTTCGATCATGGGCAGCAACGCTTCGTCGAAATGCGTTTTTTCTTTTTCCTGTCGGACGACGCAGCGGCGGACGGCGTCTGACGGCAAAGGCGCCAATAATTTTGAAAAATCAAGCTTTGATATTTTTTCCGCTTTGATTTCGGGATTAAATTCCAACCTTTCGACGCGGCCGACCATTTCATCAACCGTTTTAAAGCCCAGCAGAGCCATATATTCGCGCAGTTCCTGGGCAATAAAACGTAAAAAATTAATAATATGTTCGGGTTTTCCTTCAAATCTGGCGCGCAGTTCGGGATTTTGCGTCGCCAGCCCCATCGGACAAGTGTCCAGATGACATTTACGATCCATGCAGCAGCCCAGAGCAATCAGCAAAGCCGTTCCGAAGCCGTATTCTTCCGCTCCCAGCAAAGCTGCGACGGCCAAGTCGCGCCCCGTTTTCAGCTGGCCGTCCGTCTGCACGACAATCCGGTCGCGCAGCCCGTTGGCAATCAACGCCTGCTGCGTTTCCGCCAGCCCCAATTCCCACGGCAGCCCTGCGTGTCTGATCGCCGTCATCGGCGAAGCGCCCGTCCCGCCGTCATAACCGGCAATAATCACCACGTCGGCCTTAGCTTTGGAAACACCGGCCGCAATCGTGCCGACGCCGGCTTTAGCTACCAGCTTGCATGAAACTTTGGCTGTCGGATTAACCGTTTTCAGGTCGTAAATCAGCTGCGCCAGATCTTCAATCGAATAAATGTCGTGATGCGGCGGCGGAGAAATCAACGACACGCCGCTGACCGTATGGCGGATTCTGGCAATTTCTTCGGTCACTTTATGCGCGGGCAGCTGACCGCCTTCGCCCGGTTTTGCCCCCTGCGCCAGCTTGATCTGCAATTCTTCGGCATTCACCAGATATTCCGTGGTCACGCCGAAACGACCCGACGCTATCTGCTTGATTTTGGAACATAAATCATCTCCGTCCGGCCGGCTGCGATAACGGTACGGATCTTCGCCGCCTTCCCCGGAATTGCTGCGCCCGCCGATCCGGTTCATCGCGATCGCGATCGTTTCATGCGTTTCGCGGTTGATCGATCCCATCGACATCGCGGCGGAAACAAAACGTTTCATGATATTTTCAACCGGTTCAACCTGATCCAAAGGAACGGATTTTCCCGGTTTGAAGCGCAGCAGATGCCGTAAAGTCAGCGGATCGCGGTTGTCAATCAAAGCGCTGTATTCTTTATACAGGTCATAATTATTTTCGCGCACGGCTTTGCGCAGCTTCATTGCAGCCTGCGGCGTCCATAAATGTTCTTCGCCGCCTTTTTGCAAACGGTAATACCCGCCGACGTCCAAAGCCTGATCCGTCCCGAACGCTCTGACATGACGCGCGGCGCTTTCCACGGCGATTTCGTCCAGCCCGATTCCGCCGACAGCCGACGCCGTCCCCGTAAAGTAAGCGTCAATCACATCAAAGCCCAGCCCGACGGCTTCAAACACCTGCGATCCCCAAAAACTGCGCACCGTTGAAATGCCGACGCGGCTGAAGCATTTCAACAGCCCCTTTTTCAACGCCGTCATATAAGCATTGACCGCTTCTTCGGGCGTTTTGGATTTTTCCAGCATATTGTTTTCCGCCATGGCCCGGACTGTCTGCAAAGCTACGGACGGACAAACCGCGTTGGCGCCGAACGCGATCAGCAAAGCGAAATGAATGACTTCGCGCGCTTCGCCCGTTTCGATAACGATTCCCGCTTTATAGCGCAGCCCTTTGCGGATCAGCGCGTGATGCAGCCCAGAAACCGCCAGCAAAGACGGTATCGGCGCATTGTTCCGGTCAAATCCCAGATCACTTAAAATCAAAATATCCGCCCCGTCCGCGATTGCCTTTTCGGCTTCGTCCGACAAACGATCCAAAGCCGCTTTCAGTCCTTTGCCGCCCTGCGCCGCGGGGAATACGGCAGACAGGCGAACGGATTTGACGTCATTGTTGGCTATTTTTTCCAAATGCGCCAAAGCCGCCTTGTCCAACAGCGGAGAACTGAGCTTTAAACGCCGGAAATGTTCCGCCGTTTCCGTCAGCAGATTACGTTCGCGCCCCAGAAAACTCATCAAAGACATAACCAATTCTTCGCGCAGCGGATCAATCGGCGGATTGGTCACCTGGGCAAACTGCTGTTTAAAGTAATTAAACAACAGCTGCGGACGTTTCGACAAAACGGCCAGCGGCGCGTCAAATCCCATAGAGCCGACCGGTTCCTGCGCATTCGACGCCATCGGATTGATAATCAGCTTCAATTCTTCGTCCGTATAGCCGAACATGTTCTGAATTTTGGACAGTTCCGCCGAATCGACAATATTGTCCTGCTGCGGCGCATACAGATTATGCAGCTGCATTCTGTTGTCGCGCACCCAGTGACGGTAAGGACTCTGACGCGAAATCTTGCCCTTGATTTCACTGTCGGAGACAACGCGGTGCTGGCGCAGATCAACCAGAAACATCTTGCCCGGCGTCAATTTTCCCTGCTGGCGGACGTTTTCCGGCGCGACGTCGACGACTCCCGTTTCAGACGCCATAATCACGCAGCCGTCTTTGGTAATCGTATAACGGCAGGGACGCAGCCCGTTTCTGTCCAGCAAACCGCCGATATACGTTTTGCCGTCCGTAAACACCATAGCCGCCGGCCCGTCCCACGGTTCCATCAGCGCGGCGTGATATTCGTAAAAAGCGCGTTTATCTTCACTCATAACGAACTTATCGCCGAACGCTTCGGGAACCATCATCATCATCGCATGCGGAACAGACCGTCCGGCGGAAACAAGCAGTTCCAAAACATTGTCAAAAACCATCGTATCCGAACCGGTTTCGTCAACAACAGGCTTGATTTTTTCAATATCCGCCCCGAACGCATCGCACGCCAGAGCCGGTTCCACGGACCGGATATGATTAACGTTGCCGCGCAAAGTGTTGATTTCCCCGTTATGCGCAACATAGCGAAACGGCTGCGCCATGCGCCACGTCGGCAAAGTGTTCGTGCTGTAGCGCGAATGGGCGATACAGAACGCGACGGCGAAATCGGGATCCTGCAAATCCCTGTAAAAAGCGGACAGCTGCGATCCCGCGACCAGCCCTTTGTAAACGATTGTGCGCGGCGACAAACTGCAAATATAAAACTGGGACAAATCCCTGTCTTTAAAAGACCGGACCGTATTTTCAACCATGCGTCGGATCACATACAGCTTGCGGACAAACTCCGTTTCGTTTGTTCCGTGTGAAGCGACAAAGACCTGTTTAAAAACGGGCACGCTTTTGGCGGCCAGTTCGCCCAATCTGGAATCGTCCGTTTCCACATTTCTTTCCCCCAGAAAGCGGCAACCTTCTTTTTCGGCCGTTTCCCGGAAAATTTTCAGGCAAAGTTCCGCGTCTTCTTTATTCCGGGGCAAAAACAACTGCCCGGCGGCGTATTCGCCGGCGCGCGGCAGACTGAACGGCAGCGTCTTTCTGAAAAAAGCGTCCGGCAGCTGCAGCATCAACCCGGCGCCGTCGCTGGTTTTTCGGTCAGCCCCGATCGCGCAGCGATGTTCCAGATTTCCCAAGATCTTAACGCCTTTTTCCACCAGAGCGTGCGCCGGTTTTGCGTCCAGATTAACAATAAAGCCTATTCCGCAGCTGTCATGATCGTTTTTCGGATCATACAGGCCCAAAGCGCAGGGATCGCCCGCGGCATTACGTTGAAAAAAGGCGGCCGGGTTTGTCATTTCAGTCCTCTCAGTTTTATCAGGAAAATTACGCTGGGGATCATAAAACTTTTTACAAAAAACGCCTATAAAAAACAGCACCGCCCGAACAATTTTTTATAAAAAAAGAGGGCGCCGTCCAAGCGCCCGCTTCCGCTTAATCCGGCAAAGCTATTCCTGCCTGATTCCCATCTGTTGATCCAACACCATCAATCCCGCGGTCACATCGTCAATCAAACGGACTTTTTCCAGCAATTCCAACGACTGACATTCTTCCTGAACCTGTTCGTCAACAAACCACTGCAAAAAAGATAAAGAAGCGAAATCCTTGTCTTCCATACCCTGCGCCACCAGATCATAAATCATGTCGCTGACCAGACATTCGTGCTGATATGCTTCGTCAAACAAAGACATAACGCCCTGCCATTGTTTTGACGGCGCTTTGATTTCGCCCAATTCCGGCGTAATATTGCGCTCAACCATAAAATCGTTGATTTTTAGCGCGTGCCTTTTTTCTTCATCAGCCTGAACTCTGAACCAATGCGCCATGCCGTTCAGACTTTGCGCCTGCAGGTAACTGGCCATTGCCAGATACAAATAAGCCGATTCAAATTCAGCCGTAATCTGTCGGTTTAATCCGCCGATCAGTTTATCCGAAATTTTTTTCATTGCTTTTCTCCCTTTTATCCGAAGAAAAGCGTACCACGCGGGGGAAAGATTAAAAGCTGGCTTTTATACCAAGAGCCCGGTTCAAAAGATCTAAATACGCAGCCCGCGGGATTTCAATTCCGCCGAAACCGGCCAGATGAGGCGTCAAAAACTGCGTATCCAGCAAAACAAATCCGCCTTTTTTCAGCCGTTCCGCCAAAGCGCACAAAGCAACTTTTGACGCGTTTGTTACTTTTGAAAACATGCTTTCGCCGAAAAAAGCACCGCCCAAAGAAACACCGTATAATCCGCCGACAAGTTTGCCGGCCTGCCGACATTCGACGCTGTGCGCAAACCCCAAATCAAACAACGCGCAATAAGCGTCCAGAATCTGCGCGTTAATCCATGTTTCCGCCCTATCCGCGCACCCCAGCATCACATCGCGGAAAGCCGTATCAAACGTTACGTCAAAAACACCTTTGCGTATCACGCGACGCAAAGAATGAGAAATATGAAAACGCTCCAAAGGCAAAACGCCCCTGTTTTCCGGTTCCACCCAGAAAACAGAAGCGTCGTCTTTGTGTTCCGCCATCGGAAAAATTCCCGCCGCGTACGCCTGCAGCAGCAGACGCGGCGAAATTTGCCCGCGCGTCATTTGTTTCCTTTTTCTTCGTGGTTTTTCAAAAACTTTTCCAACCAGTGAATGTTGTAGTTTCCGTCCACAAAGTCAGGCGTCGAAATTATTTCATCATGCAGCGGCAGCGTCGTTTTGACCCCTTCAATCACGAATTCGTCAATCGCGCGGTGCAAACGCATCAGACAGCCGTTTCTCGTTTTGCCGAAAACAATCAGCTTGGCAATCATGCTGTCATAAAACGGCGGCACCGTATAGCCCGTATACATGCCGGAATCAACGCGCGTCCACAATCCGCCCGGCGCGTGCCACTGGGTAATCTTTCCCGGACACGGAATAAAGGTAAACGGATCTTCGGCATTAATGCGGCATTCGATCGCATGACCGTCAAAATGAATGTCGTCCTGCGTATAATTCAAATGCGCCCCGCTGGCCACACGAATTTGTTCGCGCACCAGATCAATGCCCGTCACCATTTCCGTAATCGGGTGTTCCACCTGCAGGCGCGTATTCATTTCAATGAAATAAAATTCGCCGTTTTCATACAGGAATTCAATCGTTCCGACATTGCTGTATCCCAGCTTTTTCATCGCGTCCGTAACGATTTTACCGATCTTTTTACGCTGTTCCGCGTTCAGGGCCGGGCATGGCGTTTCTTCCAGAACCTTCTGGTTTTTACGCTGCATGGAACAGTCGCGTTCCCCTAAATGAACGACATTGCCGTACTTGTCCGCCAAAATCTGCATTTCAACGTGGCGCGGATTTTCCAGATACTTTTCAATATAAACTTCGTCGCTGGTAAAAGACGCCTTGGCTTCGGCGCGCGCCTGCGTATACGCTTCGGGCAGTTCTTCGGCATTGCGCGCGATGCGCATGCCCTTGCCGCCGCCGCCGGCCGTCGCTTTAATCAAAACGGGATACCCCATTTTTGCCGATGCTTCCAGCGCATCTTCAACCGTATCGACCGCCCCGTCCGAACCGGGAACGACCGGCAAGCCGGAATCAATCGCGGCGCGTTTGGCCGTAATCTTGTCCCCCATTTTGCGAATCATTTCAGGCGTCGGCCCGATCCAGGTCAGCCCGTGTTCTTCAACCATTTCGGCAAAATCGGCGTTTTCGGATAAAAAGCCGTACCCCGGGTGAATGGCGTCCGCCCCGGAAATCAAAGCCGCCGTGATGATCGCGGCTTTGTTTAAATAAGAATCCTTGCCTGCGGCGGGACCGATACAAACAGCTTCATCGGCCATGCGGACGTGCATCGCATCGGCGTCGGCCGTTGAATGAACGGCGACCGTTTTGATGCCCATTTCGCGGCAGGCTCTGTGAATACGCAGAGCAATTTCTCCGCGGTTTGCGATTAAGATCTTTTCAAACATGCTTATTCCAAAATCAACAAAGGCTGGTCATATTCGACCGGAGAGCGATCCGTCACCAAAATCTGGACGACCTTACCGGATCTGGGAGCTTTGACCGGATTGAACGTTTTCATCGCTTCAACCAAGAACAAAGTCTGGTCCGCGGAAACGGTATCGCCGACGGAAACATACGGAGCTGCGTTAGGTTCCGGCGCCGTGTAAACAACGCCGACCATCGGGGATTTCACGGCGTCGCCCTTAATTTCCGCTTCAGCCTGAACATTTTGCTGCGCGGGGGCCGCCGCAGCCGGCGCGGGCGCAGCGGCAGG
>ULRP01023016.1_pt1 | contig 22451 bp, 22 predicted proteins | sample 1955521 | NCBI WGS metagenome assembly ULRP01 (sample SAMEA4835685, study PRJEB28245) | human gut metagenome | biome: gut microbiome; material: fecal sample | place: Denmark | collected 2008
CACAATTTATATCCGATATTTTTTTTCATAAGACATTCCTTTCTATTAGAATTGAAATAGCCGGCTTTTTCTAATGAAATCGCATTGTCTTTTGTCAGGACATAAGCGGTTTCGGTAAAGATTCTCATCTTTTCCATCACTTTTTGAAAACTAACATATCCGAACATATACCCCGTTGAAAATGTCGTTCCTTTGACTTTGACAACTCTAAATCCGTTATTCCTAAACTTCTTTTTCCAGTATGCTTTTCCGAATTTATAAAATTCGACAAGATGACTTAAATTTGCACCATGCGGCGATATCGGGATAAAAATGTTTTTTAATGTAAAATGATTTTTTTCCTTTAAATTCAAATTATTGCCATTTGTATCGACAGTAAAAACATTTTTAATATTTCTAAGAGAAAAATCCCGACTGTCAATTAAAGTTGCAACCCGTTCTGGAAAATAAAGAAAAATATGCAAAAATTTCCAAAGTCTATTTGGTAAATAAATAACGAAAACACCATCATCCGCCAATAATTTTCGTAAATCCAATAAAGTTTTATCAATTTCCGGAATATGTTCCAAAACATTGTTGGCTACTATCAAATCGTATCTTTCGGGAGTACAGTTATTTTCTATCAATCTTTCGGCATCCATTTGCCGATATGTAATTCCTTGTGTCGGCACGGCTTGAAAAATGACATCGCTCAATTCCGTACATAGAATCTTTTTCGCATGTTTTTTATACAATGTCGCAAAATAACCGTTTCCGGCACCAATTTCCAAAGCATTATCAAAGGCGTCAAGCGGAACATTCGAAAAGACCGCTTTTAATTCACGTTCCTTAAGCAGATTAAAATAATCCCCTTTAATTCGTTTGATTTTAAACTGGTTAATTAAATTTTTGAGTGTTTTAATCATTATTTGTTTTTCCCGCAGCAATAATTTTTTTGATTTGCGTCACATCTCCATAAACAATTTTGGAATCATAAATCCTATCGGGAAAAGCACCGAATTCAGGACGGATTTTCAGATGATTTTTTTGAATAAAATCTTCTACTTTTTCTTTTAACGTAACAGGTTCGCCGGAGCATACGTTGATAATGCCGGTAATATCGGTTTGAACTGCTGCCGCAGAAATTTGTTGAGCCAATTCATCAATGGAAATAAAATCATACAAAGTGTTTCCTTTTGTAAACGGAAATGTCTTTTTTCCGTCTTTTTCCAGTTGCAAAATCTTGCAAAACAAAGAATGATTTTTTAAGTCATCCCCTAAAATATAAAAAGCACGCAGCCATTTCAGGGAAAAGCCTATTTGATTGGCTAACAAAAGCAAAGATTGACGAAGAGCGTTTTTTGCTATTCCATAAAGATTAAGCGGATTACACGGCGTTGCGGCATTGATCCTGCCTTCAATAAAACCGCATTCGTGCATTGTTCCCATGACGGATATATTTTTGCAACCGCCTTCAGCCATTATACGAATAAAGTTATAATGATTGGCAACATTTATAAGGTGACTGTTTGAATTATGCCGAAAGCCGTCCTGCCAAGCTAAATGGACAAGAGCATCGGGAGAATTAAACTTTTTATACGGATCTTGTGAAAAGTCAAAAATATCAGCGACGATATTTTTTTCATCTTCTATTTCAAAATTGATATCTATCGCTGTAACTGTATGCCCTTGTTCCATCAGCGTTGCAACAACGTGTCGGCCGATATATCCGTTTGCTCCCGTAACAGCTATTTTCATTTTACTACTCCGTTTGCCTGAATTCCGTCCAAAATTATCTGTTCGAATTTTTGTCCCATTTGTTCTTCGGAAGGAAATTCCCGATCCACAAAATCTTTTCCGCATCGGGCTTTTTCTTTCATCAGGTCCGGATTGTCGAATATTGCAACCAGTTCCTGCGCCATGTTGTCCGGCAAAGGATCTAAGAGAAAGACGTTATCTTCCGAATTACCGTACTTTGCCAAAGGATCGTCATAGCGCAAATCACCTACAGGACAGCCACAGGCCATCATTTCATACGGTATCAAAGAAGGATTTGTCGTCGAAAAAACTAAACCGAAATCAGCGTTTCGGTACATATCCGCCAAATCGGTGATTTTAGGTAAAAGCTTTTTTATCGTACACGGAAAAGGAATCCTGTCCTGTTCGACCTGTTTTGAACCGAATAAAATAATTTCGACATCAGGACGTTGCTCGTGGAATTTTTCTAACGCCTGAATGCCTAATTCAAAACAACGACGAGGCATTTCCGGCTTTGCAAAGAAAACAAGATTTTTATTTTTCTTCGTCCGGATACCGTTCGTATTGTAAACTCCTTTATCAACCGGAAATTGAAAGTAATCGGATTTTACGCCGTAGCGCTTGGTAATGCAATTATGCATCCACGGACCGGAACAAATATGCGAAAAACCAAGTCGATAAGAATTTTCCGCTAATATATAATTGGAAGACATCGGATTGAACAGTGCTTCAAAATCCTGCGTAAAATAGAACATATATCTGAAATGATCTTCTTTTTTTCTGATTTCGTAAGCTGTCGTCCAATATGTCGCAACCGCGACATCATAAAATCCCATATTTCCGTTATATTTTATGAAATTTATGCCGACCATATCATAAAACCATCGAGAACACTTTTTCTTCATCACTTCGGCAGGTAAATCGGAATCCATGTAATAAACGGTAACATTGTGGCCGGATTTTCTTAAATACGTCACCGCACGAAATATATTCCGATGACCGCCGCCACCGGCAATCGGAGCCGGAATCAAAAATGCGATATCTAAGCAATGAATGTCAAAAGGCTTTTCTTTTCTGTCATAGACCGTTTTTAAAAATTCATCATATTTGTTCTTCTCTATTCCCTTTAATGAGATAACTTTTTTATAAGCGTCTACAATTTCATCAATTCTGTTGCCTATATAATAGTGTTGAAAAGCATATTCATAGGCATTATGCGCGATTTCTTGCCGCAGTTGCTTGTTTTCAACTAACAGTGATAACGCGTTAAACCATTCATCATCATTCGTTGCAATAAATCCGGTCTTCCCGTTATCGACACATTCGCAATACGAGGGAATAGGTGAGGCTACCGTTGGGACTTTAACAATACTGGCTTCAACAATTTTTGTCGGAGCTTTCGCACTCGTAAAACAGTTATTCTGTTCCAACGGCGCAAGATTAATGTCCATTTTTGCCGTAAAATCAAGTAAATCTAAATACGGCATTAAATCATAATGAACAATCTGAGATTTAACGTCATCAAATTTATCGGAAAGTTTCAGAGGGCCGACCAAGACAAGACGCGTTTGGGGATATATTTTTAAAATTTTATGCACCGCATTTTCCGCCACAAGAAAATCATTATTATGAGACGGTGTTCCTGATAAATAACAAATATCAATGGTATCTTTCTCTTTCCGAACCGTTGTTTTATTGATTTTATCCGCACGTTTGAACTGTCTTTCAGAAATCAGGCATGGAAACATAAAGGTTTCATTGACAAACGATTTGATTTTTTCAACCAAGTAATTACTGGTAACAAAAGCGGCATCGCAGTTTAATAGAGTGTTCTGATATCCGGTTATTCCGATGCTTACGTTATTAAAGGTTTCTTGATCCCATTCTTTAAAATTCGGATAATGGCTGATAATCGTTTCATCAAAAACAAGATCATCCACACTAAATATACAGGGAATATTTAACGTCTGAACACGGTGGAACAAATCAAAGCATTGGATGTTATATTGTTCGCAGACCGGCAATCTGAAAAAAACAATTAAGGAAAAAGTACTTAATTCTTCATCCGATACGTCAAATGGAAAATATATTTTTTTTGTTTCTATTCCTTTTCCTTTTAAAGAATCGCAAATATCCAAAACAGAGTATCTTTCGCTACGGCCATCGGGACAACCGACGAAAAAAGCGATTTTATCCTTTTTCTTGTCAGATGTTTTTGGCGGCAGTTTCCGGTCATTTTGAGAAAGCGTTTTTTTAGAATATTGTATTCCCAGAAAACTTTTTCGCACAATACCGCGTTTGATGGTTTTCTTCTTTATTGGAATCACAATCGCCGTCGTTTCAACAACGTTGTCACCCGTTTTTTCTTTTTGTTTTCTAATAAAACCCATCTTCTATTCCTTTTTGACTGCAACGACAACAATAATCTGTCCTTCTTCGGGACGTTGCTCCACTGTGTAATTGTTGTCCTGATACTGTTGGCAGTATGTTACGATTTTAAAGCCGCATTCACTCAAAAGTTGTTCAAATTGTTCGCGGGTATAATGTCTGTAATGAAACGAATTTCCTTCTTTGATATATGGTCTGGTCGTTTCGTTCGGGACAGAACAGATTATTTTCCCGTCTTTTTTTAATATTTTATGCACTGCGTTTAAAAATTTGTCAGGTTCGGGAATATGTTCAATCGTTTCAAAAGAGACAACCGTATCCAATTCTTCCTGCAGATGAAGAGATTGGGCATCTTGACAAATAAACGAGCAATTGTCCGAAGCAAAAATTTTGTTAGCGAAATCAACGACCGGTCTAAATATATCAACGCCGATCACCTTTTTGGCTTTTGCCGCCAACATTGAGGAACCGTATCCGCAAGCACAGGCAATATCTGCGACATAATCTGAATCTCTGACGTTTTCAACGGCAAAACAATAACGATTATAATGGTCGATCGGTGCATTTTTGGGGTCAAAAACTATTTCTCTTTCCATGACAAAATTTTTATTTAATTCAATACCCGTCATATATTGAAAAATATTGCAAATATTCCTGTTAACATGCGTCAAATACCAAGTATTCGTATTTGCAATGCCTATGATCTGGTCAAGCTTGTCTATTTTATCGTTTATCTCTTTTAAGCGATCATAAAAGTGTTCAAGGGGATCGCTCTCTTTTTTTTGACCGAATAGAATATGCGATAAAAGGAGATACTTTATTTTTTTTATCTGCAACATTGACTTTTCCCTTTAAAATTTTTCAGACAGATTTTTGGATTGACGAATAACTGCATCCATATTCAGATATTCAAATGAACCGAAACGTCCGTTTAAATTAATCCCTTGGGCTTCGAAATAATCACGTAGAAGAGAAGTGTTTTGCTTGTGCGCCAAATCATAAACGACGTAAGCGTGTTCATAACGATTTAGCACAGTAAAATTCACGTCATTTTTGCTATCGATGAATCCGATCATTTTTAGCCCGTCTATCGTTTTTTCGATTAATTCCCGATCGCTCATCAGATCTATGTGGTCGTTTTTTCTGAAAGTTACTTCCGTCATATAGGTGACAGAATCGTTTTTATGGTAATTTCTTCCCATAAAATCTAATTTTGATAGCCGGTGAAAAACAATTTTGCTATCTGCCAGCGTAAATGCATAGTTGTCTCCGGATCGATCTGTTTTAACGTTTATGATTGCAATCGCGATTGAATTGTAACGCAGGTTTTTAGCCGCCTGAACAACTTCGTCCGGTTTTTCAATGCGATATGCAAATGTAAAGGTGTTTAACGGTATCGTTGAAATCAAGCGATCGGAAACAAATTTTTCCCCATTGGCAAAAACTTCGAATCCATAGGCCGTTTTGTAAACGGCGTCGATAGGTTTATTCGTTAAAATTTTCACTTTATCTGTTAATTTTTCACGCAATGCTGTTAATAATGCTTCTATTCCGCCTTCTTTCGGATAAGAGAAGTAAAGTTGATGTGTATAGCCGTCCACAGTGTCTCCCGCGGCAGATTTTAAAATATCTTCTTTTGCCGGTTGCGGGATTCGTTCGACCATTTGTGTATCCATAAATGAAGGGTCGAATTTCCATATTTTTTCATTGTAGGGGCGCAAATATAAATTGGTGATGCCTTCACCGAATGTTTTTAAAAAAAACTGCAACATGTTTTGCGCATCGTACTTTTTGTAGGGATTGTTTATAAATGTGTTAACACAATAAGACAAATCTTTTTCAGGGAGTTTGGACAAATCATTTTCAAACGGATACTGGATGAATTTTTTGCCATGTAAAATACGATTTGATCGGCGATGCTTTTCATTATTGTTGGCAAGCAATTCGTTCATAAAATCTAAAATTTCTTTATCTTTTGAAAAAATGATATGAGGGCCGATATCATATTTTAAACCGTTAAATTCAAATGTACGGCATAAGCCGCCAATCGATTTTTCTTTTTCAAGCAGCGTAATTTCATCAATGTCTTTTCTGTTTTGAAGGAAAAAAGCTAAAGATAAAGCTGAAAGTCCTCCACCTAAAATCATTACCTTCATCAACTCTCTCCTTTAATGATACCCGGTAATTTAATTCCCATCAGATACAAGCGTTTTTTATTGTTAAACGTTTTGGTTTTAATAACGGGAAATATGCCGAAAAGTTTAAAAACAGCGATGTTTTCTTGAAAACAAATTTTAAAAACCGTCAAACCTAAAAGCTTGTATCGCAGAATTTCACGTTTATTGCCGGTTTTTAAAAGAGGAATACGATTTATATCAAATCCTCGTTTTTCAATCGTTTCTTTGGCAAAATCGTAAATTGGTTTTGTCATATAACGCAAAGCCGTTCCAACATACAAGTCATATAGTTTCAAAAAGAAATCTTCATATCGTTTTTCAAGGCCGTTTTCTTTCAACATACCATATAAGAAATCACAGCCGACAATATGATCTTTGATTGTTTTAAAACATGGATCGACAAAAGATTTTTTCATTCTGCAATTTTCATGTCGGAAATAATTATAGAATTTCTCGTTCAGATAAAATACCTTTTGGGCAACAAGCATATACATGAAGAAAAAGGGAAAATCCTCATATTCCGTTTTTTCCGGAAAAGAAATGCGATATTTTTCTATTAGAGATCTTTTATATATTTTATTCCATGCGGAAACATTCGTTCCCAAAATGATCGTTTCTGATATTTTTTGAAGATTTTCAAACTTTAATTTGAAATATTCTATTTCATCTTTTCTTTGTTCCATTAAAGCGTCGCCAACGACGTTAACTCCAAATATAACTAAATCGGCTTGTGTCGTTTCCAATATCTGAACGGCATTTTTAAATAACTTTTGTTCAATCCAGTCATCGGCATCTATAAAAGAAATATATTCCCCTTTTGCGGCCTTAATCCCTGCGTTTCTTGCCCCTCCCAATCCTCGTCGTATATTTTTTATTAAAGAAATCCGACTATCTTTATGCAAAAAATGTTCACAAAGTGAAAAATCTTCTTCGAGACCATCACAAATTAAAATCAGTTCAAAATCTTTAAATTCTTGATCCAAAATAGAATTCAAACACTTTGCTAAATATTTTTCGCAACGATAGACGGGAACAATAACAGATATTTTTGGCATCATTTTTACCCATTTCGCCGAAGTTTAATTTTAAAACCAAAAATATTTAAAACCTTAAATTCTCCAACATTTCTCAGATAAAAAATCCATTGCAACCATGAGGCGTATTCTATTCGCCAACTATCCGCATTTCCTAACAAATATTCTTTAAACTGCCATGACTTTTGACCGACAAGATTTTTGTCGATGTTATTCATTGGTAGCTCTAGTAAAAACGGAGAAACCGTCTTACGGAAAACAGATCTGGATTCTTCATCGTTTAATCTGTTAAAATCCCATTGAAACGATATGAGTGTTGCTTTAAAAAAATAGGATGCGACAGCTTTAGACATATCGTTTAACGAAACACGCTTATACAGCCATTTTTCAGATTTTAAGATTTCTGAATTTCCCTGATTGTGTTTCACGGTTTGATTCGGGTTGTCCTGATAATAAAAGTATAACGTATCCGGTATTCCGCAAATTTTTTGGGCTTTCAAAAATGTTTCGGAACGAAACGGAGAATCAATGAATGGCTTTCTTTCTTCAATCATTATAATTTTCTTTTGACGAAGAAACTCCGTTCGGTAAATTGCCGACCAGACAGAAGGCGCACATTCAAAAGCTTGTGGATATTCTGTAATATTAAAACACTTTTCTTGTTTAAAAAAAGAATAACTTTCGTTTTTTCTATTATCATCATAAGCAAATACAAAACCGCATTTACTTATATCCGCATTGTTTTTTTTCGCCGCAACATATAATTTTTCGAACATTCTCGGATCACACCAATCATCCGTTTCAACAATGCCGATATATTCTCCATTTGCTGTTTCAAGTGCTTTGTTAAATGCTTTTCCATAACTGCCTGGAGATGAAAGGATTCGTATTCTTTTGTCCTTTTCAGCATATGCAGCACAAATTTTATTGCAATCTTCTGGTCCATCCGTCCCCAAAATAATTTCGATATCTGTTAATGTTTGATTCAAAACAGAATCCAAACACCTGGGCAAATACGGCGCAACATTGTAAATTGGAAGAACAATAGAAATTTTCGCCATTAGTACACCTTCCCGGTAATCACACGCAGCGAAAGATGATCTATGATCATGTGTAGATCTTCGCTAATTTGCATGTCATCAACATTCATATTAATCGAATGAGAACATATCTGTTTCAATTTACCGCCTTGATATCCAGTTAAGCCTATTGTTATTCCATTATTTTCATTCGCATACTGAATAGCTTTGATTACATTTTTAGAATTGCCGGAACCACTGATGCCGATGACGTAATCTCCAGGGTTAAAAAAATTTTTCAGTTGTTCTATCAAAGCTTCTTCATACGAAACGTCATTAGAATAAGCCATCATTGTTGCCATATTGTCGTTCAAGCAAATGAATTTAAACCTTTTTTCATAGCCGTAAGAAGCTCCTTTATTAAAATCACAGGCAAAGTGTGATGCCGTAGCAGCAGAACCGCCGTTTCCCATAATAAAAATCTGGCGTTCTTCATCGCGAGCTTTTATTAACAAATTGATAAAAGTATTGATTTCGTCTTGATTTAAACGTTCTATCGTCATTTTTAATCTGTTTAAATAATCTTGAATATTTTGCGTAAAATCGAGCATGAGAAAGATCCTTTCAAATATGCTTGTTGTAGTGAATAATGGTTGAACCCTTATTATCGAATTTGAATGGCATCTCTTTTAAATCTGCCATGGCATTGCGTAATCGTTGATGATTTTCTTCTTTGGCATAAAACAATAGAAAGCCACCACCCCCAGCTCCCAACAGTTTACCTCCCATAGCTCCGTTTCGCAGAGCAATGTCCATATATTTATCAATAAATTCGTTAGAAATACCGTTGGCAAGAGATCGTTTTAAATTCCATCCTTGATTTAAAATTTCTCCCATAGCATCGATATTGTTATGCAAAAGCTCTTCTCGCAGATCTTTTGTCAGCTGAACCATTTTATGAAGTGCATTGATTTTTTGTTCGTCGCATAGTGTGTTCTTTTTTTGTTCGGATAAAATATCGGCGGCTTGTCGTGTCTGCCCCGTATAAAACAGCATCAGATTATTTTCCAATCTGTTATAGCCATCAGTTGTTAGATAAACTTTTTCGATATTAACGCGACCGCTTTTTTCGAATTCAATAAAATTTAATCCGCCGCAAGCGCAAGCATATTGATCTTGCTTACCAATCGGTTCTTTTAACAGATCAATTTCAATATGGCACGCCTGCTCTGCAATTTCTTCAGGACTCATGTATATTTCATTATAGGCATTGCAAAGATTGATCAGGCCTGCAGTGAATGCCGATGACGAAGAAAGTCCTGTTCCAGAAGGAATATCCGCACTGGAATTCAAATCGACGCCTTTAATGTTATACCGTTTGAAAACTTCACGAATAATGGGATGTCTGATCTCATCGATTTTATCGGCATGTTCAACAGTGGAATATTTTAGAAAAAAACCGTCTCTAAAAAAATACGGATGCATCGATAAATAACAGTATTTATTGATCGCTGTAGACAGAACAGCTCCTCCGAATTTTTCGTAGTATGCAGCTAAATCGCTTCCCCCACCGGCAAAACTGACACGAAACGGCGTGCGCGTAATAATCATTTTTTCTCTCCCAAAATAATGGAAACGGCTTCCCGTAAATCAGAAACGTCTTTACCTATTTGTAACGTCTTACAGCCGGCATTTTTTCCCGCAGAGATATCGACATCAGAATCTCCCACCATATAAGAGTTTTCTAAGTCAATATTGAAATCTCCGGCAGCTTTGAATAAAAGTCCAGCTTTCGGTTTACGGCATTCGCAATCGATTTTTAAATCTGGAACTTCTCCTTCAAAACCTTTATCAGGATGATGCGGACAAAAATAAATAGCATCAACATAAGCTCGTTCGTTCCCCAAAAGAGTTTCTAATTTCTTATGTGTTCGTTCTACTTCTTCAAAAGTTGTAAAACCTTTGGCGATCATCGGTTGGTTTGTAACAATAACTGCAAGATAATCGCTTTCGTTAAGCATGCGGATGGCCTCTGCAACATGTGGCAACAAAGTTACTTTTTCAGCGATAGGATGTTTATCCATATTAACGATCATCGTCCCATCGCGATCAAGGAATACGGCGCGTCGTTTATTTTTACGATTTAAACGGGCAACTCGTCCTGTTTCGAAATCCGAAGCAATTTTTGCCAAACGATCTTTTGTTCCCATATCCCGGATAAATTCTGCCGAACGATAGGCTCGTAACAATCCTTTTTCCTCAATAATTTTAGGAAAAATGTTCCGCCCAAAATCCAATAGGATACCGCCTTCAATATATTTAAAAATTTCCGGAGAAAAAATATATACGGCCGAATTATTCAAATTGTGATAAATCAAATCCGGAGAATGCGGTTTTGAAAGGAAGCCTGTTATGTGATTTTTATGATCAATTTCAACCAAATCGCTGTCATACGGATGATTTCCCGGATGAACAATCAATGTACCTATTGCGTCCGGATTTTCCGCATCAAAGTCTATAAAAGCTTGTAAATCAAAATCCATTACGACATCGCCGTAAAAAACCATAAAACGATCTTTTAGTTTTTTTTCCAACAGCTTTAAACTTCCGGCTGTTCCAAGAGGATATGGTTCAACGATATGATGAATTTTTATTCCCCACTGAGAACCGTCTCCAAAATAATCGGAAATAACTTCAGCTTTAAAACCTGAAAGAAGAAAAACTTCATTTATACCGTAACTCATCGCCAATTCGATCTGCCGTTCCAACAAAGGTTTTCCGTTAATCGGACACATCGGTTTGGGAATATCCGTCAAGCCGAGCCGAGTTCCTTTACCACCCGCTAAAATCACAAGCTGCATAAGTCGTTCTCCAGGATATAATTAATAGCTTGTTGAACGGCCTCATCAGAAGAAAGAGAAGCTTTCCAACCAAGTGCATGTATTTTATTTAAATTGTAGCGAAATTTTGGAACATCGCCGATCCAGCCACGATCTCCGCCAGTATAACGGATTTTTGCGTCTAAATTCATTGACTTAATAACCATGTCCGCAATTTTATAAACAGGTGTGCAACCTTCAACTCCAAGATTATAATAATTAATCTTTTCATTAGAATGCTCGATAACAAATAAAATAGCATCAACAAGATCCTTGACATATAGATAGGGTTTTGCCTGTTGACCATCGCCCAGCACCTTCAGTTCTTTAGGATTCTTTTTTAATTTGATAACAAAATCATGTAAAATACCGTGCGTCGTTCGTTCTCCGCAAACATTGGGGAAACGTGTGATAAACGCCTGCATATTATAATTCTCGCAAAAACTGGCAATAATCCCTTCACTTGCAAGTTTACACGCTCCATAATGCGATGTCGGGAATAAGGGACCGAAATTTTCGGTTACCTCTTGACCGTGTGCGTCGCCGTAAATTGCTGACGTTGAAGCAAACATGATTTTTTTGACATTAAATGCCCGCATCGCCTCAAGAATTCTGAAAGTCGTCATATACGTCATATTCAAGTCTATAGAGGGATCTTTATGCGAACGAGCGATATCCGAATTTGCTGCCAGATGAAAAACAAAATCGATATGTTTTTTTTCAAAAACGGAATTCAGTAATTTTTCATCTAAAATATCACCCTCAATAAATTCAAAATTGGTATTGTCGAAATGATGGGAAATATTGCTTTTTCTTCCTAAAGACAAGTTATCATAAGCCGTTACCTTATGATCGTTTTTCAATAAACGATCTATTAAATGAGAACCAATAAATCCAGCTCCACCAGTAATGAGAATATTCATCTACACTTCCTTTATTGTCTTGACGCAATTTTTTTAAATAATTTATGGTACACAGACGAACGGGAAGTTCTTGAAAGAATGCTATATCCTTTTTCGGCTTTTAAGCTTGATGCTCTGGACATGACCGAAACTTCCCGTTCATAAACGATATAATTCAAAGAAGGGGCGATCATTTTCTGTCCTCCTTCATCATTCGGTAAATGCGTTGGATATAGATTGGAAACATCAAATAGGACTTGATGATTTCAAAACATTGATCGGTTCGGTATTTTGCTAAGGCAAGAAAATAAGAAAGATTCCTCTTTTTTAGATGTTTTTTGATTTTCTTTGAAAAAAAGATTTGGCGAACAGTCCCTTTTAACAGCAAAACGTTCTGAGCATAAAAATCCAAATGATTTAAAATCAGTTGACGACAGGAAACCGTGTCAAATTTTTTGGCCAACGATGTTCTTGAAGTTTCTTGTTTGCGATAGAAAAACAATGTTTCCGGAATTTTGTAAACATTTGATCCGTTTTCGATCAAAGATAACCAAAAATCCCAATCTTCCAATGAAAAAATCATATTTTCTTTAAAGCCGCCGACTTTTTCCCAAGCGGATTTGTGAAAGAATGACGAAACAAAAATACAGTTGCTATTTAAAATCCGTTTTAGAGAATAAGGACTTAAATCCCATTTTCCCGTTTCGTTGCCAAAAAACTCTGCATCACAGTAAACGATACCGATGTCATTATTTTTTTCCAGAACATCTATAGCTTTTTCCAAATATGTCGGAGCTATCTTATCGTCCGCATCCAAAGGTAAAATGTATAAGCCTTTTGCTGCTTGAATCGCTGTGTTGCGTGCCGCAGCCGGGCCTTGATTGCTTGTGTGAAGTATTGTAGTTTTCGGGGCGGAAAAGGCAGATAAAATTTGATTTGTTTCCGGATCGGTCGAGCCATCATTTACAACAATAATCTCAAAATCCTGAAATGTTTGCAGCAAAACACTATCGACAGCTTCTTTAATGAAGCGTCCTTGATTATAACAAGGTATAATGACAGAACATTTTACAGAGGAATTTGTCATGCTCTATCCTTTTGGAATGAAGAAAGGACTGGCAAATTCGGAAAATAGAGATTTTCATATTTTTCCTTGACGCTTATTATCTGCGATATAAAAAGCTTTTCCTTTTTGTAAAAAATATGAATAAAAATATCCCGCATGATTATACCTCTTCAAATTTATATTTCTTTGTTTTTTTCAATTTGAAGTCAGGCCGAAATTCTCTGAAAATTTTACGCCAGTGATGTTTATCGTTTTCTTTGGTCGTCACATTGTTTTCGGGCGTAAAGAAACTGACTGATCTATGATAAATATGATTATTTGAGAAATTGGCATCGGATAACGATGGAAAAGTCGTGTTTTCCGTAACAATCAACAGATCAAATTCATTCCGAATTAATTTTTTTAGGGTGTCATATAAATTTTGGATATCTTTAATAAACGTTTCTGCATCCAAACTGTCTCGTACGGAATGTTTATAAATATACAGATTTTTCTTTCCATCCGCCCCAGTCGTTAAAAATTTATTTTTTAAATAATCCAAACGAGGCTTTAATTCTTCTTTATCTGCATTTAAGGCTTGAAGGTCAGTCGGCGCGACATTTCGTTTCCCGTGGAAACAAATCGATGTTCTTGAACATTTCCATGTGGCACCGTTATATTCAAAATCACCAGTTGCGATGGAATTGAAATCATTTAAAGCAGAAATTAACGTTGTTACATCTGAAGTCCCAACCCACGAAAACAATCCCGATTCTACAAAATGATGGTATTTGAAAAATTGAAAGGAAACTTCGCAATTGTAACCTAACGAGAATATATGCCCGTACTTTTTGATTTTAGGCATACAACCGAATGGCTTAAAAACGGCATTCAGTAAAAACAGCTCCCAAAGATCCTGAAAATAATACTTTATTGTCATGTGCGTACCCTTAACCGACATAAAACCATCGTTTCCTTTGCAATCTGTTTATGGCAAAAAAATGTACTTTATTTTTCATAAAAAGACAAGTCATTATTAATTGTCCGGTAAAAAAGAGTTTGTTTTTTGAAAAGTGCTTTTTATTGATAAATTATTTATTTTTTTTCAATCGGTTATGGTGTTTTTCGTTTTCTTGTTTTTAACTTGCGAAAACCGCTGAAAAAAGGACATAGAACTTATGAATGATTATATTTTTCTGTTTTAGCCGAACAGATATATTCTGATGTCGGTATGTTTTATATTCGCGTATGCGAAATGAAGAAAAATGCGGTTTGTTTTTTTGTTCAAAAAAACTATTAAAAAGAGAAAATATATTATTTTTTTTTAATAAAAACAGGTCGGCAATGTTAAAAAAATCTGCCGGAAATATTTTCGGTTTTTAATTTATTTTGTTTGCGGACGGATCGTTACGCAAAATCCGTCCCGCGTGTTGGCGCAGTCCGTCCGGCAGTGGTAAACCGAAGCGATTTTCGCGACAATGGACAGTCCCAGTCCGCTGCCGTCAATCTTTTGGCCGGCAGGGCGGTAAAATCTTTGTCCCAAATGTTTTAACTGTTCGGGATCAACGGTTGTATCAGAGTTGCAGACGCTGATTTCGCCGTCTTTTATCGTAATGGTGACGTTTGCGCCGGCCGGACTGTATTTGACGGCGTTGTCAACCAGATTGCGCAACATCAAAGCGGCCCAGACCGGATTGCCGTTTTGAAACGGAGGCGGGCCTGAGATTTCTTCGCAAACCGTTATTTGTTTTGCGGCGGCTGTCGGAGCGCATTCGTCTTTGATCTGAGCGGCGATTTGGCGCCAGTCCAAAAGGACGTTATCGCGGGGCAAAGCGTTAAGACCGGTTTCAATCCGGGAAAAAGCCAGCAGCTGTTCGACCAGGTGTGTCGAACGGTCAATGCCTTGTTCCAGTTTATGCAGTGATTCTTTGATTGCCGCGGGATTGTCCGCGGACATTTGCGCGACTTCCAGCTGGACTTTTAAAGCGGTCAGAGGGCTGCGCAGTTCATGGGCGGAATCGGCGATAAAATTGCGTTCTCTTTGCAGCATGTTTTCGATTCTGCCGAAAAGCAGATTGACTTCGCGGGTTAAGGGAGTGACTTCCGCCGGGATATTCGTTTCGTCTATCGGAGACAGATCATCGGCAGCGCGGGTTTTCAGCTGTGCCGCAAGGCGGTTTAAAGAAGAAAATTCTTTTGTCAGCATCAGAATAATCGCCGCCAGCAGGACTGCCAATCCGATTCCCCAGGGCGCCATGAATTCTTCAAACATTTCTTCGACAATGTCGTTGCGGAAATCCAATTCCTGGCCGACGGCGACAATATATTGTTTATCCGTCGACATCAGTCTGATGACACGCCAGTCTTCGTCGTCGATCCGTTCGGTTCCAAAGCTGCCCGTTTTGCCGAACGGAGGAAAATCCCGTCCTTTTTCCCCGTCATGAAGAATACGTTTGCCGGCATTGTTGAAAACGGCAAAACCGATTGATTCTTCTTCATTTTCCGCATTGGGAATGTCCTCGATCAGTTTGTCGCTGATTGTTTGTATTTCCGGAACGATATGAGTCCAGTCCGCCGTTGACAGCTGGCGTGCCAGGGCGATCTGGTAAGTATCGAAAAATTCGTCAACTTTTTCGCGGCATTCTTTCCAGGACAAAACGCCCGCCGCCGTAAAAACGGTCAGCGAAATCAGCGCGGAAAAGATAATCAGCCTGAAACGCAGATTGAGTTTTTTCATATCGTTCAATCCTCTATGATATAGCCGATTTTATTGATCGTTTTGACAATATCTTTGCCGAGCTTTTTGCGCAGATGATGAATATGAACTTCTACGGCGTTGCTGGAAACGTCATCGTCCCAGGAATAAATTTTGTTTTCGATGGATTCGCGGGACAGGACTTTGTTGCGGTTGAACAGCAAAAGTTCCAAAAGCGCCGTTTCTCTGGGGGATAAAGTGACTTCCCGGCCGTTAAGAAACGTTTTGCGGGTCTGCGGGTTGAAAGTGATTTCCCGGTACCTGATTTCGGGCGCGCTGACGCCGCTGCAGCGGCGGATCAGAGCGTTCAGGCGGGCTTGGACTTCTTTGAGTGAAAAAGGTTTGCCGAGGTAATCGTCCGCGCCGTTATTCAGTCCGGTGATCCTTTCGTCCACGTCGCCGCGGGCGGTTAAAATCAAAACCGGCGTCATATATCCGCGGGCGCGCCAGTCCTTTAAAATCGAAAGTCCGTCGCGGCCCGGCAGACCCAGATCGAGGACGACCGCATCGTATTCGGTTTGCAGCAGGGCTTCGTGCCCGTCGTTGCCGTCGGAAAACCAGTCGACGGTAAAGCCCAGTTTTTCCAGGCCGTTTTTAATGCCGTCGCCGATCAGGCTGTCGTCCTCAATCAGTAATATACGCATTTATTTTTTCAGTGTTACGACGTCAACGTCGATTTCCGTATCTCTGAACATGTCTTTATCGACTTCGCCTTCGATAATCAGTTCGCTGTCGGGAGTGGCGGTGACGCCTCTCCAGTCATCGTCGTCGATTTCAATCGTGATTGTTCCGGTTGCGTCTTTGAAAAGGTATTTTTCATTGCCCAGGCTTTTTTCGATTTTCCCGGCCAGTTTGACGGGAGTGTCGTCTGAAACCTTTAAAGCTTCCGCAACCGTCATGACGGGCAGGCCGGGGCCCTGAAAGCCGCCGCGGGGCTGCTGCGCCAAAGCGTTGCCGGATAAACCGAAAATTAATGCCAAAGAGGTTACGGCTGCAAATTTTTTCATTTTGTTTCTCCTTAAATCAAGTTATTGTGCCTTCGTGATGATTTCAGTTCAACACGGTGAACTTAAGGAACGCTTAAGGTGTTTTATTCTTCTTTTTTCCAGTGAATCCGCACGCGTGAGAAGTCTTTGCTCTTGTCCGGAGAGGCTATTCTGTGCGTTGTCGTTAAGCCGTCCGTCTGTGTAAACACTGTAATATCATCGTCAAACACGGCCGGTTTTTTAAAGGCAATTTCCATTTCGGCAATCTCGTGCGCTTTTCTGAAATCATGGGAAACACTTTCCGCCGCCCATAAGGGATAAACGGCGTTGTTGACGTGGTCGTTGATGTCGATATCGTCGTAACGTACGGCGAACGGCGCTGCGGAATCTTCGTTTTCGGGTAGGGGAATGGCCGGGAAAACCGTGTCGATCATGCGTTCGTTATGCAGCGTATAGCCGGGCAGATTTTTAGCGACGGCAACGGGGCGCAGCGTTTCCAGGCTGATCAAAGCCCATTGGCTGGACGCGAAAAACAAAAGTTCGCCGTTTTCGGTTTCCGCCTTGAAATCGCGGATACCGCTGACGGCCGTTTTCCCCGACGCCCATGTCGTTAAAACGATTTTTTCCTGCCATAACGGCAGGCGGTTGATCTTTAAATGATAATTCGCGCCGACCCAGCCGATCCCGCGGGACAGGCAGTATTCGTATCCGACGCCCAGCGCGTCCGCGTGCATGTCCGCGGCGTCTTGAAACAGGTTGAATAAACAGTGCAGGCGCAGTTGTTTTTTGCGGTCGCATTCGTAAATTTTGACGGTATGTGGCAAAGCAAGCGTTTCCATGTTTTCTCCGTTTGTTTTTTCCTGTGTCCGGCGTTATACTGCGCCGCGTTTTGGCTGATGAAAGAATTTATAATGAAAGACGATAAATTTAAAGGCGTTTTTTGGGCAGGGTTGAGTATGGTTTTATGGGCCAGTTCTTTTCCGGTCGGGCGGACGCTGATTTCAAATCATATGATTGATCCGGTTACGCTGGGTATGTTGCGTTTCGGTCTGGGCGGTGTGCTGATGTTGGCGTTCGGGCCGTTTTTAAAGCTGCGCGGGCTGTTTCGCTTTTCGGTTAAGGACGGTATTTGTCTGGCTTTGCTGGGGCTGTTGGGAACGGCGCTGATGGCGATCTTTTTATTTACGGCGCAAAAGACGATTTCATCGGTTAATTCGTCGATGATCGAAGCTTTATCGCCGTTGTTGATTTTTATTTTAAACCTGTGCCTGACGCGGCGATTTTCCGCGTGGCAGGCCGCCGGGCTGCTGTTCGGGTTCGGCGGGTGTCTGATGGTTTTAAAAGTTCTGACGTTTGACGGGTTCTTTTTGGAATCCTATCAGTTCGGGGATTTTTTGATTCTGTGTTCGTCTTTGTGTTGGTCGTTGTATTCCGTTTTGGGTCGTCCCGTGATCATGCGGGTCGGAGCGTATAAATTCACGGCGTGGACGATGCTGTTCGGGGCGTTATGGCTGCTGGTGATCGACATCGCGGATTATGAAGCGATGATCTGGCCGAAATCGCCGTATGCTTGGGCTTTGGTCGGGTACTTCGCGGCTTTTCCGGCGGCGGTGGCTTTTTATGCCTGGAACGCGGCGCAAAACTATATTTCTTTGGCGCTGCTGAGTCTGTCCGAATACTTTACGCCGTTCTGCACGGCTCTGATCGCTTTTGTCTGGCTGGGCGAAGGTATTACGTTTTCGCAGACGGTCGGCGCTTTGATTATTTGCGGGGCGGTATTGGTCGAACCGGAAATTACCGCCATGATTAAAAGGAAAAAATATGCAGGATAAGCAGTTCTGGAACGCTAACTGGGCCGCCTGGCAGGAGGATTTTACGCCTTCGCCGTTCGCGCAAAAGGCTTTGAAGCTGATCAAAATAAAAGATCTGCACGACGTTTTGGATCTGGGGTGCGGCAAAGGGCGCAACAGTTTGTTTTTTGCCGCGAACGGTCTGAATGTCACGGCAATGGATATTTCGGACGAAGCGCTGGAAACGGTCGATCGTCTGCGCCACCCGAAAATAACGACGGTGTGCGCGGATATTGCAGTCACCGAATTGGGCGTTGAAAAGTATGACGCCGTTTTCGCGTGTTTGTCCCTGCATTATTTCGGCGATTTGCAGACGCGGCGGATCATCGGCAAAATATATCGGGCTTTGCGGCCGGGCGGATTGTTTTTTATCCGGTGTAAGTCCGTTAAAGACCGCTTTTACGGTATCGGAGAACAAATCGGCGAAGATATTTTTTCCGACGATCTGACACGCCATTTTTTCCGCCCGGAATATATGAAGGACATTTTATCCGCTTTTGAAACCGCCGCCGTTACGGAAACCGAAGAAGATTATTTCGGCCCCTGCGCTTTTGTCGACGCCGTTGCAGCAAAAGCGCTGTCTTGACATTTGAACAATCCGCCCTTATAAAATCAAAAACGGCTCATATAATTCCGCCGCGTTGTGGGGGAAGTTTCTACTGAACAAAGTCCGTGTTCTGCTATGAGTGTTCGAAGCGCTGCCGCGGCGGCGGTCGGGCATTTTTTTATGTCTTGAAAAGGAAAAAGCGAATGAGTGTTCAGGTTATTAAAGGTCATATTGTGCACGCGCCGTCTTTCGGCCGGCTGGACGTTTTGGAAAACGGCTGCATCGTTTTAAACAACGGTAAAATCGACGGCGTATTCGCCGAAGTCCCGGAACCCTATCAATCCGCCGCGTCCGTCGATTACGGCGACCGGCTGATTATGCCCTCTTTTGCCGATATGCATATGCACGCGCCGCAGTATGCCATGCTGGGCATGGGTATGGATCTGCCTTTGCTGGATTGGCTGAACACGTATACGTTCAAGACGGAAGCCGCGTTTAAAGATACGGACTATGCCCGCGGCGTTTACCAAAAGCTGGCGCGGGAAATGATCGCCAACGGAACGACGCGGGTGTGCGCTTTTTCTTCGCTGCACCGCGAATCAACGATGATTTTAATGGAAGAATTTGAAAAAGCCGGCATGACCGGCTGTGTCGGCAAAGTCAATATGGACCGCAATTCCGGCGACGTATTAACCGAAACGACCGAAGAATCCATACGCGAAACGGAACGCTGGCTGGACGAAGCGGCGGATAAGTTTGAACATATCAAGCCGATTTTAACGCCGCGTTTTACGCCGACCTGTTCTGACGCATTAATGGCTTTTCTGGGGCGGCTGGCGCAGGAAAAAAATCTGCCCGTGCAGTCGCATTTATCGGAAAATACTTCGGAGATCGCCTGGGTTAAAGAGCTGCACCCCGATTGTTCGCAGTATTGGGAAAGTTATAAAAAATTCGGCCTGTTTAACGATAAAACCGTTATGGCGCATTGCGTCCATTCCGACGAACGCGAACGCAAAGCCATGAAAGATAACGGCGTATGGGTGGCGCATTGTCCGGATTCCAACATCAATTTAATCAGCGGCACGGCGCCGGTGCGCAAGATGATGAACGAAGGGGTGCGCGTAACGCTGGGATCCGATATCGCCGGCGGCGCTTTGCTGGCGATGAATCAAGTCGTCACGGCGGCGATCCGCGCGTCCAAAGCCAAGCGGATTGAAACAAATTGGGGTGATGACTTTTTAACGGTGGCCGAAGCGTTTTATCTGGGCACGACCGGCGGCGCAAAATTTTTTGGCGCAGGCGACGGTTTTGCCAAAGGCGACAAACTGCACGCGGTTGTCGTTGACGACGTGTCTTTGCCGCCGTCGGCGAAAAAGCTGTCGGTCAAAGAACGTTTTGAACGCGCTTTATATCTGATGAACAAAGACAATATCATTGCCGTTTACAGCGACGGCCGGCAGGTGAAATAAAAGAACCGATTAAAAAGTCAATGCGTATGGATCGAAACAAGGACGAAAAAAAAGATTGCTCCCCGCCTGGCGGACGGCAAAGCGGGTCTGTAAAGAAAAATATAATAAAAACCGTTTGTTTGGCGATTATTAAATTTCTTTTCGTGCTGTTTGTTTTGCTCCTTTCGCCGATTGCGGCGATATTTGTATATCTTGTTTTTGATGACGCCGGATATTGTTTAGAGCACGGCGGCGTCTGGGATCATGATCGGAAAATATGTCGTTATGACTGTTTGGCGTGGACAAAGGAAACGGGGTGTGTTCCTTTGGGCGATCCGGATCAGGGAAGCAAAATATTCATAAAGCAAGCGGAATAAAAAGGAAAAGCCCGTTGTTTAAACGGGCTTTTGTTTTTAAAAGGATATTTTTAATCCGATACCGATTTCGGCCAAATCTTCGACGAAGTCTTCCGCGGAATCATAATCAAAATCGACATAACGCAAAAACGCATCAAAAGAAAGCCGATGCGTCAGTTTATATTCCAATCCGGCCGCGTAACGTATGCCGGTGTGTTTTTCCGTACCGTTCATAAATCCGATGTTGTCCGACATGTCGAATTCATACCGGCCGAAACCGACGCCGCCGAACAATTCAAATTTATCGGCAAGGGGAAAATGTACCGCGGCGTCAATGCCGAACGCGTCAAATTCACCCGTCGTTTTATAGGGATAGCCGGAAACGTTTGTCGTTTTGTCTTCTTCGCCGGATTTCTGGTAAAACAAAGATAAGGAAACGGGCAGGTTTGTTTTGAACTCAGCGCCGGCGGAAACGGAAAAAGAAGAATAAGAATCTTTGGCGATCCGATCTAATCCGTCTGTCATGCTTAAGTCGTTTTTTGTTAATTCAAGGCCGATAAACGGGCTGATTTCATTAAAAAGGGACGCGGTTTGTTCCTGCGCTTTTGCCGGCGCGCAAATCAGTTCCGTTATGGCGATTAAAATTAAAAGTTTTTTCATGTTCGAACATTCCTTTTGCATTAAATAAACAAAAGCCCACCGAAAAAGTGGGCGGATGTTCGAAAACCGTAAGAAATACCGGCTCGGCCTATTAGGCAAATGCCGTATTTAGCCGACATCCGCCCGGTGGGACAGAAGTCGGCATAAATATTTTCAGTCGCTATGCGTAAAACGACTATTTCTTAAGGGTTTTCGACGCCCTGAAGTTTAATAAATCTAAACTTCCGTTTCAGGATATCAGACCGGATTTGTTTTCACAAGCAAAGAAACTCGCCCGAACCTTTTTCTGGGAGGGGCGGAAGGGAGAACAGGCGGCTTTATAAAATGAAATTACGTTAAAAACGTCTGTTTTTCAGATGTTTTTTCAGTCTGAAAAGAGCATTCTTTATTCTTTGCCCCAAAGAACGTTTTAAACGGTAATTCTTGACCGCCGTCCGCAATACGCGCGCGTCGTGCGGCGGTATGCCGCAGGAATTTTTATAGTCAAAGGTCAGTTTGAAAATGTGTTCGCCGATTTGTCTTTCCGATCTGTCCGGGGCGCAGGCGATATAGAGCAAGTCAATATTTTTGTTTGGGAAACGTCGAATGATCTTGTTGTAACCGGATATTAAAACATCATCATTCGTATTTTCCGTAATATTGTCCGAAACAGTGTGTACAGGGGGGGG
>ULRP01041633.1_pt1 | contig 22228 bp, 18 predicted proteins | sample 1955521 | NCBI WGS metagenome assembly ULRP01 (sample SAMEA4835685, study PRJEB28245) | human gut metagenome | biome: gut microbiome; material: fecal sample | place: Denmark | collected 2008
CCTTGACGGCAGGGTATGAAACGTCAAAAGGAACGCCGCGCGCGAAATCATGGTTAAACATTATTCCGGTTTTGTTATTTTTATAAACATCGCACGGATTATGTTCATCGGCATTGTGTTTCCCCGTAAAATAAAAATCTTCCGGATTAAAAAAATCCTTGAAATCAGAAACAAGAAAATCAATCCGTTCGGAAAAGTCGCAGGCAGCCAGCCAATCAAACGGGTAAGAACAAAACTGCAATCCGGCACGCCGCAACATTTGAGAGCAAAGGCAGGCGGACCCCATACTGAAAATAACGTCGTATTTCTTAAGCATGATATAAAGTCCTTTACAGTTTAATGCTGACGCAGGCCTGCGCCGCAATGCCTTCTTTGCGTCCCGTAAAGCCCAGCTGTTCCGTTGTCGTGGCTTTGATGCTGACGCGCGAGGCAGAAATATTCATTAACGCGGCCAGTTTTTCCGACATTTCCAGCCGGTATGCGCCGATTTTCGGGCGTTCGCAGATAAAAGTAACGTCCGCGTTTAAAATTTGTCCGCCCAGGCCGTGAATTAAATTAACGGCGTATTTCAGAAAAACAGTCGAATCCGCGCCTTTCCATTTCATATCCGACGGCGGAAAATGCAGGCCGATATCCCCTGACCCGATCGCGCCCAGCAAAGCGTCCGTTAAAGCGTGCAGCCCGACGTCCGCGTCCGAATGGCCCTCCAATCCTTTGTCATGCGGCACCCGAACGCCGCACAGCGTAACAAAAGCGCCGTTCGTAAATTTATGCACGTCAAAGCCCGTCGCCGTGCGGATATCGTTGCCTTTGCCCTTTAAAAGGATTTCGGCGCGCGTCAGGTCTTCCTGCGTCGTGATCTTGAAGTTTTCTTCGCTGCCTTTGGTTAAAACGACGGTCATGCCGGCCTGTTCGGCAACGCAGGCGTCGTCGGTCAGTTCCTGTCCTTTGACGGATTCGTGCGCGGCCAGAATCTCGGCGTAGGGAAATCCCTGCGGCGTTTGAACGCGGTACAGGCCGGATCGGTCAACCGTGCGGGTGATGACGGTTTGGCCGTTTTTATCCGCGCCGGCTTTGATCGTGTCCGTTACGGGCAGGGCGGGAATGGCGCCGCAGCGTTCTTTGACGGCGGCAATCACGCGATTGATCACGCCAAAATCAACAAAAGGGCGCGCACCGTCGTGAATTAAAACAATGTCCGGGTTTTCCTGTTTTAAGCTTTCCAGTCCCAGGCGGACGGAATCCTGCCGCGTCGGTCCGCCGAACGCCGGCGGCAGAACGGGCAGGTTTTCCGCCGCGCATTGATACAAAGGCAGGTCGTCGGGGTGAATGACGGCGCGCACGGCGGAAACGGCCGGGTGGGCGCAAAACAAAGACAAAGAACGGCGCAGCACCATTTGTGAACCGATCGTTCTGTATTGTTTGGGCATTTCGCCGCCGAAGCGGTGGCCTCTGCCGGCGGCGACAATTAAAACGGCGCACTTGACCATAAATCATTCTCCCTTTAAATTTTTAACCAAGAGATTAAAACAGATTTTTATTTTAGAAAAGAAGAAGATGTCTTTTGCGCCTTTAAAAATCGGTTCGTTCTGCACCTCGCCCGTCGTCGGGGCGCCGATGGCCGGCGTGACCGACGAACCGATGCGCCGCGTAATCCGCGGGTTCGGCGGCGAATTATTGTTTACGGAAATGATTCTGGCCGCTTCGCTGGTGCATGCGCACAAACAAACGCGCAAAATGGCGCTTTGCTGTGAAACGGACTGTCCCGTCGGCGTGCAGATCGAAGGGACGGATCCCGAAATTATGGCGCAGGCGGCGCGGATTATTGAAGAAAACGGGCGAGCCGTTCTGATTGATATCAATATGGGGTGTCCCGTGCCTAAAATCGTCAAGTCGGGCGGCGGAGCGGCGCTGATGAACGATCCCGAACGGGCGGAAAAAATCGTCAAAGCTGTCGTTTCGGCTGTCGGGCTGCCCGTGACCGTGAAATTTCGTTTGGGTTGGGACGAAAACCGTTTGAATTATCAGGATTTTGCTCTGCGCATGCAGGACGCGGGGGCGGCGGCCGTGACTTTGCATGCCAGAACGCGGCGGCAGTTTTACGGCGGGGCGGCGGACCGGGCAGCCGTTGGAGAATTAAAAAAAATTTTAAGCGTTCCCGTTATTGCCAACGGTGACATACGTGTGCCGGACGACGCTGAAAAAGTTTTAAGCGAAACAGGGGCGGACGCGGTCATGATCGGGCGGGGATTATTGGGAAAACCGTGGATTTTATCCCGGTGTTCCGCCGCTTTGGAAGGGCGTAAAATCTTTGATCAGCCTGATGTGTGTCGGGTTGTGCTTGACCATTTTGATAAAATGGCAAAATATTATGGGCACAAAGCGATTTTTATCGCGCGAAAGCATATTGCCTGGTATTCTTTGGGAATAAAAGGCGGGGCCGCTTTTCGCGAAAAAGTCAACAATACGGTGCGGGAAGCGGATTTGCTTGCTTTAATTCGGGAATTTTTCGGCGGGTCACATGGAAAATGACAATCAAGGGCTGGGGGCGGTTGTGGAAAAGTATCTGCGCCGGTTTTACGCGGACGCCGCCGAAGCCGCCGAGCAGGCCAATGTTTATGACTCCGTTATGGCAGAAGTTGAACGGCGGCTGATCGCGGTGACTTTGGACGTCACTAACGGAAACCGTTTGAAAACGGCCAGAATTTTGGGACTGAACCGCAATACCTTGTTAAAAAAAATGCGCAAGTTGAATCTGGACGACAAATTAACCGAAAAAAACGCGGAAATTCACCCTCTTTATAAAAGGCGGAAAAAAAGATGAGAATTATTGTCTGCGGCGCCGGCCGAGTCGGTTCGACAATCGCCCGTTATCTGGCCGAAGATGACAACGATGTTGTTTTAATTGATACGGACGAAGAACGTTTAATGGATTTAACGTCAACGATGGACGTGCGCCCCGTCGTCGGGTTCGCTTCGTATCCGTCCGTTCTGGAACAGGCCGACGCGCAGGATACGGATATGCTGATCGCCGTGACAGCGTCGGACGAAGTCAATATGGTGACGTGTCAGGCGGCCAATTCCCTGTTTAAAGTGCCGACTAAAATCGCCCGTTTGCGGTCCAATGAATATACAAATCAAAAATGGCGTAAATTCTATACGCATGACGCTTTGCCGATTGACGTCGTTATTTCGCCGGAAGTCGAAATCGCGCGGTCGATCCGGCGCAATATTTCTTTCCCCGGCGCGTTTGAAGTCATTCCTTTGGCGATGGACAAGGTTTATTTGCTGGGAATACATTGCGACGAAGTCTGCCCGATGATTAACACGCCTCTGCGGCAGTTGACAGAACTGTTCCCTGACGTCAATGCCGTTGTGGCGGCTTTGGTTCGGGATTCAAAGTTGATTATTGCCGACAGCAATACGCGCATTTTAGCCGGCGACGACGTTTATGTCATTGTGCCTTCCGAAGCCGTGCGCCGGATTTTGACTTTATTCGGGCGTGACCAGGAAAGGGCGCAGAGCGTTTTAATCCTGGGCGGCAACAATATCGGGTTAAATCTGGCCCGTTATTTGGAAAAATCGTCCCACATGCATGTCACGCTGATTGAAGAAGAGGAAGAACGCGCCAAATATCTGGCGGAAACGTTGTCGCAGACGACGGTCATTCAGGGCGATTTTTTAAATACGGCTTTGCTGGAAGAGGCCGATATTGACGTGATTGAAACGGTCATCGCCGTCAGTTCAAAGGACGAAGACAATATTCTGGCGTCTTTGATGGCGAAAAGGTACGGCGTCGAACAGACGGTTTCCGTTATTGAAAAGCCGTTATATTCTCAGCTGGTCGTCAATTTGGGCATTGATGTAATTATTGATCCGAAAGACATTATGGTATCGACGATTTTACAGCATGTCCGGCGCGGTAAAATTTATGCGGCTTATTCCATTCGGTCGGGGTTGTGCGAAGTGTTGGAAGCCGATGCGTTCGATACGTTTGAATATACGGGAAAGGCTTTGCGCGACGTGCGGCTGCCTGCCGGCGTGATCATCGGCGCAATCGTGCGTGACGCCGAAGCTTTGCCTTTGCGCGGCGATACCGTCATCGAAAGCGGCGACCGGTTGGTCCTGTTCGCCGATGCGGAAGCGGTCAAGCAGGTCGAAAAAATGTTTTCTGTCGGACTGGAGTTTTTTTAATGCAATGCGATTATCCTTTTCCCCGTGTCGTTTTATTCGATTGGGACAATACGCTGATGGATACGACGCCCGTTTTGTTCAAAGCGTTTTGTGCAATGCGCCGGCATTACGATCTGCCTGAATATTCCATGGAAGAATATCAGGCGAAAACCGGGTTGTCTTTACGCGAAACTTTTCCCGATTTGTTCGGCGACAAATGGGAAGAAGCAAAAAAAGTTTATCTGGACGCGTATCGTGAAAACCATTTGACGTTGCTGACGCCGTTTGAAAAAGCGCGCGAGCTGGTGGCTTTCGTTCATGACAAAGTCGGGCGCGCCGGCGTCGTCAGCAATAAAACGGGGTTTATTTTACAGGAAGAAATCAATTATCTGGGCTGGCAGGATTATTTTTATGCCGTCGTCGGCGCGGGGGACGCGCCAAAGGACAAGCCTGCGCCGGATCCGGTGTTTAAAGCGTTGGAAGGAACGGGAATCGTTTATGAAAACGGGCGGCTGTCCGACCCCGTCTGGTTTGTCGGCGACGGCGATGCCGATATGCAATGCGCCGCCGCGGCCGGCTGTCTGCCCGTGCGGGTGGCCGCTGTCGATAAAGACGGCGACGGGGTGATGAGAGTAAAAAATTGCGCGGAGCTGCTGTCTGTTCTTTACTCTTACGGATAAATGATTTAATAAAGACGACAGTTGATTTTCAACAAGGGGAACGACAATGGTTGATAAAAATCAAAATGTGCAGGACGTGTTTTTAAATCATATCCGCAAAACAAAAACTCCCGTAACCGTTTATCTGATCTGCGGCGTCAAGCTTCAGGGGATTATTACCTGGTTTGACAATTTTTCCATGCTGCTGCGCCGCGACGGACATACTCAGCTGGTTTACAAGCATGCTGTGTCAACGATTATGCCGGCGGTTCCTGTTTCGCTGTTTGATGACGAAGACGCCGGAGCGCAAACGATTGAGGAATAAGGAAGCTTCTTTTGTCTGAAAAGACTTTCGTCCTTCACCCCGTTTTGAAAAATGACGCCGATACTTCGGGACGGTCCGTTCAGGCGGGGTTGGAAGAAATTAAAAATCTGACGGCCGCAATAGACTTGATTGTCGTTGCGGCTGAAGCCGTATTATTAAACAAAACAAACGCTTCTTTGTTCATCGGTAAGGGAACGGCCGAACGCATCGGCGCGGAAATCAAAGAAAAAGAAATCCGGCTGGCGGTCGTAAATTGCGCTCTGTCTCCGATCCAGCAGCGTAATCTGGAAAAGTTGTGGAATTGCAAGGTCATCGACAGAACGGCTCTGATTCTGGAAATTTTCGGCGAACGCGCCCGGACAAAAGAAGGCGTGCTGCAGGTTGAGCTGGCGCATCTGAGTTATCAGCGGTCCCGGCTGGTGCGCGGCTGGACGCATTTGGAACGTCAGCGCGGCGGACGGGGATTTTTGGGCGGGCCGGGGGAAACGCAGATTGAACTGGACCGGCGCGTCATTACGGACAATATTGCCAAATTAAAAAAAGAGCTGGAAGAAGTTAAACGAACCAGGCATCTGCATCGTGAAGCGCGCCGGCGCGTGCCTTATCCGATCGTCGCGTTGGTCGGATATACAAACGCCGGAAAATCGACGCTGTTTAACCGTCTGACAAATGCCGGAGTTTTTGCCAAAGATATGTTGTTCGCGACTTTGGATCCGACAATGCGTTTATTAAAGCTGCCGTCCGGGCGGCGGGTCATCTTGTCTGATACCGTCGGGTTTATTTCGGATCTGCCGACCGAATTGGTCGCGGCGTTCCGGGCTACGCTGGAAGAAGTATCGGAAGCGTCGCTGATTTTGCATGTGCGGGATATTGCTCACCCCGATACGGCGGCGCAAAAAGCCGATGTGGAAGACGTTTTAAAGATTCTGGGGTTGCAAACGCAGGTGGACCGCGGGTTGGTCGAGGTCCTGAACAAAGTTGACCTGCTGGACGAACAGAGCCGGGCGGCTTTGACGGCCGCGGCGGCGCGGAACAAAAAACAAATTCCCGTTTCCGCCGTTTCGGGGGAAGGCGTTTCGGAGCTGCTGTTCTTGATTGAAAGCGCTCTGGCAGCCGGGCGCGCGGAAATAACGGCGGATATTCCGGTTGCCGACGGCGCGGCTTTGGCGTATTTATATCGGGTCGGCGAAGTGTTGGACAGGATTGACGGCGATCAGGTGTGTCATGTCCGGGTCCGGCTGGATCAGGCCGATGTCCAAAAGTTTAAAAATTCTTATCCACAGGTGATTTATGCATTGTCCTGATCTTCGCAAGGTGGCGGAAATTATTACGGTTATATCGCAGGAAGAAGTCTTGCCCCGTTTTAAGCATTTATCCGTGTCGGATATTGATACAAAAAATTCTTCGGAAGATTTTGTGACAACCGCCGATACCGAAACGGAAAAACGGCTGACAAACGAATTGACGGCTTTGCTGCCCGGTTCTTTGGTCGTCGGAGAAGAAGCGGCGTTTAAAGATCCCGCCGTCCTGGATTATTTAAAAGAAGACAAACCCGTCTGGGTGATTGACCCGATCGACGGAACCATGAATTTCGCCTATGGCCGCAGTGAAATCGGCGTCGTCGTCGCTTTGGTTTATCAGGGAGAAACTATAGCCGGGTGGTTGTTTAATCCGGTTTACAAAATCATGATTATGGGGGAAAAAGGCGGCGGCGCCTGGTACGGGGACAAAAAAATGAAAGTCGCCGAAGTTAAAGACATGCATAAAATGACGGGCGTCGTCGGGCGGCGCGTCGCTTTTAAAGACGCAAAACTGCCAAAGCCCGTCTGGTGGGGCAGCGCTTCGTTCGGGTATATGTCGATTATTTCCGGCGGAACGCATTATTCGGCTTACCGGACAAAAATTATCAAGCCGTGGGATCATGCCGCCGGCGTTATGTTGCATGCCGAAGCCGGCGGATATACGTCCTATGTCGACGGAAAATCCTATACGCCTCTGGTCGGCGCCAATCATTTGATCTCCGCGCCGAACAAAGAAGCGTGGGAGTATCTGCGCGCTAATCTGTGCGCTAAAGCGGATTAATCTTTTTGTTTCAAACGGGCGGTTATTTTATAATTTACCGGCGTCGTCATGTTTCGGATCTCTCCGGAAAAGGTGATCAGAGGATAAGAAACCGTCCACGGTCTGTAGCCTTTTTCACGGGCTACCGAAAGTATTTTCAGTCCGTCCGGGCGGGCGTATACGGTGTAAGCGCCGGCTTTTAAAATATCACTGCGGGAATATTGGTGTTTTGCCGGGCATTCGTCTTGTGAATCCGTGGTGATAAACAATGCGTCCAGATCTGTCATCTGGCAAGCGTCATAGGCGCCGATTTTGTTATGAGCATATCCGATTTTTAAACCGTTCTTTTCGTACAGGCAAAGGCCGTAAGGGCAGATCGTTGTCAGTTCCTGTTCTTGTCTGTTTTCTTCCAGCCAGGCTTTTTTCATCATTTGATCGGAAGAGCCTTCTTTGAAAACAAGCAGATTTTCTTTGTTTTTGAAGGCTGCCGCGGATAAAGAAACGTACATGTCGGGCAAAGCGGTGAAAAACGGGGTCGTCAGGCTGCAGCAGAAAACTGCCAGTCCCCACAGCCGGTGCCGTCCCTGCCACAGGCAGGTCCATAATCCGCCAAATACGGCCATCATCAGTCCCCAAAAAGGCATGGGAGGAAACTGATAAACGGCATGCGGTAGGTCGGCGGTTATTTCCGCCGATTTGTTAATCAGTAAAATGCCGTAAGACGCCAAAGTCAAAAAAGGTCTTTCCATGCCGATCGGCATCATGATTGTTCCGGCTGTCAGGGCGGGCATTACCCAAAGCCCCGTAACTGAAGAGCTAAGCAGATTGCCGATTAAAGAATAAACGGGCAGTCGCTTAAAATGAAAAACCGTAAAAGGCGCCGTTGCCAGTGAAGCGATAATTGTTGTTAAAGCTATGGCGGCCAGGCAGGAAAGAAAGTAAAACAGGAGGCTTTCTTTCTTTTCCAAAAGGCGGGTATATTTTCCGACGCCGGCTTCATAAGCGCAAATCAGTGCGGTCACGGCGGCGAACGAAAGTTGAAAGCCGGCGGAACAAACCGATTCGGGGAAAAACAGCAGAATAAAAAAAGCCGCCCAGGCCAGTGAAACAACGGAAAGGGCGCGGCGGTTGAACAATATGGCCGTCAGGGCAAAAGCCAGCATGATAAAAGCCCTTTGCGCCGGGTAAGAAGATCCCGAAAGGTGCAGATAGGCAAAACAGACGATCAGGGAAATTACCGCAGCGATTTTTTTCGTGTTCCAATACAGCGCGGCAGCGGGAATTAATGCCAGCAATGTTCTGGTAACGGCAAAAACCAATCCTGCCAGCAAGGACATATGCAGGCCGGAAACTGACAGAATATGCGCAATGCCCGCGTCGCGGTAGTTTTGAACGATATCAAGCGGTATGCTTTTGGTACTGCCGGTTATTAACGCTTTTGCCACGCCGGCCGTGTCGGCGGGCAGGACGGTGTCAATTTTTCGGTTGACGGCGCTGCGGACGGTTGAGCTGCCGGATTGTTTCAGGATTTTAAAATCGCCGTGAACGGATCCGATGGCGCCGATTTGCCGAAAATACAACAGGCGGCTGAAATCAAATCCGTCCGGTGTGCCGGCAGGGTAGGGAGTGGAAAGAAACGCTTCGGTTTCAACAAGGTCGTTTGTCTGCGGCATTTGTATGCCGGCAGGCAGATTCAGCCATATTTTTGCGGGCGTTTTCCAGTCGGGAAAAGAATCGATCCGAATGTTTTTTAAAATCAGGCGGCCGCGTCCGTCAGGATATTCCTGAACGTCCTGAACGGTTCCCGTGACGGACAAAAGTCCGGTCCGCATTTTAATGCGCGGTTCGCTGAGGGAAAAAACACGCAGCTGAGTGAAAAAAATTCCGGCGCAGAACAGCAGAAAAAATACGGCGGAAAACAGATAAACGGTATTTCTGCGGCAGTCCCAGACAAGAAAACAGGCACAGATAAAAATGCAGAGCGTCGTCGTAAGCAGCGGTTCTTCCGGCAAAGAAAAATAAAAGCCGATTCCCGCACCGAACATAACGGGAAGCCATAGAGCAATCCGGTCTTTTTCCATTAGAAAAAAGCCGTTCAGTCCATACCCAAACCGGCGGCAGTAATCAAAAAAAATCCCCATAAAACAACCTGATGATTAAATATTAAATCCATAGTATATAAATTATGTTTCTTATGCAATCAGAAGAATAAAAACAGCCTCCGGAAAAACGGAGGCTGTCTGATAAAAAACAAAGAAGTTAAGCCGCGTTAAGCAGATAAGACAATCGCGCCGTTTCCAGAAAATCCGGCGAATATAACAAAGCGATTTCTTCTTCTTTGGTAAACTCGGTTTTTACGCCGTAGTTGATGAAATTTTCCAGTTTAATCCGGCCTTGTTTTAACACTGCTTCATCAAAATCCGGCGCCGGGCCGTTTACCGGCAGCATCAGAATATGCAGCGCGTTCAGATCAGAATCGCTGATGACGTCTATAACGCCCCGTTCATATGCGGCGTATTGTTGCAATTCGGACAGGCTGCGCTGCGCTTTTTGCAAAACGGAAGGGGTATTCAATTCTTCGGGAATAATAAAGTATTTATGTTTCTTGGCCTTTAAGCCGGATTCTTCCCGGGAAGACAGTACGGAAACCGGAATCGAAAACGTCAGTCCGACTGTGACCGGCAAAATCCACCAAAACAAAACGTTAACGTATTTCCACACGACAACGGTTGTTACCAGGCCTAACAGGGTATGCCAGAAATGAACTTTTGCCGCCGTTTTCCAGGGGGTTCCCGTTTCATCACGGTTTTGCGGATTCCAGCTGACAGATGAACCGAACAAAATGTCAAAGACGAATTTGCTTTGGAACATCATCATAACCGGCGCCGTCAGCGCGCTGAACAGAATTTCCGCCAGAACGCTTTTTACCGCGCTGAAAATACCGTCAATATCTTTCCGTCGGTTTTGGGCAATATAAACAATCAAACCCAGAAATTTTGGAAAAACCAGCATAAACATAGACAATAAAAACAGGCTGATTGTGCCTACTTTGTCAAAAACGGGCCATGTCGGAAACAAGGAATAGCCCACGGGAAAATAATTCGTCGGAATTAAGGCTTTGCCCAATGCCGCGGCAATGCCGACCAGAAGAAAGCACAGCCAAAGCGGAGAGGAAACATAAGACATAATGCCGATTAAAAAGTGAATTCGGCTGACAGGATTTAAATTCCGCGACAAAAGGACCTTAATATGCTGCAAGTTCCCCTGGCACCACCGTCTGTCGCGAATCGCAAAGTCAATCATGCTGGGAGGACATTCTTCGTAACTGCCGTTCAGTTCGGGCAGCAGCCATGTCCGCCAGCCGCCGCGGCAAATTAACGAAGCCTCGACAAAATCATGACTGAGAATATGGCCGCCGAAAGGGGCTTTGCCCGTCAACACGGGCAGTTTGCAGCAATCCATAAATGCTTTGACGCGAATGATCGCGTTATGACCCCAATAATTGCTTTCGCCGTCCTGCCAGTAAGCGGATCCCGCCGCAACGACGCTGCCGTAAACTTTGCCGGCAAACTGTTGAATACGGGCAAACAAAGAGTTTCTGTTAATGCACATCGGCGGTGCCTGAATAATACCGGTGTCCGCGTTTATCTGCATCAGCTGAGACATTTTCAGCATCGTCCGGCCGGCCAGAAGGCTGTCTGCGTCCAAAACAATCATAAAATCGTACAGGCAGCCCCATTTTTTGCAGAAATCTTCAATATTTCCGCTCTTTCGGGCCGTGTTTCGCACGCGGCGGCGATAATACAGCCGTATATTCCGCGGCATGCGGCGCTGTGTTTCCAGCCACATTTTTTCTTCTTTTACCCAGGTTTTCGGGTCTGTCGTGTCGCTGAGGACAAAAATATCAAAATGGCTGCCTTGACCGGTTTGATCCAGTTCTTGCGCCATGGCCAGCAGGTTGGCATAAACTTTGACGGGTTCTTCGTTGTATATGGGCATTAATACGGCGGTTTTGCCGCTCAGAGCAACGTCGTCGGCCGCCCATTTCAGTCCGACCGGCTTTTTGCGGCGCAGCAATTCAAAAAAGCCAAACAAACTGGACCAGAAAAACAGGGCAATCCAGCCAAAGGTCAGGCTGAACAGGGAAATCATCAGAATTTTCGTATAAATGTAAGAATCGCTGGGAATGGCCGTGATCCATTTTAACGTGGCAAGCAGCGTGCTGAAAGCGGACAGGCCGAAAACCATACGGCGGCGGCGGAAAACCTGTTTTTTGGTGATCGGAACGTATTCTCTCATTTCTTTTTTTCCTTTTTTAAACAAGAAAATATTCTGCCAAACCAATGGACTTCGTCAATCGTCTGGGGTTTCATGTGTTCAAAGTGATATTCGGGGGCGTTTACAACAGCCTGTTGCTGCATTTTCTGAACCAGTTCCGACGGGATTTTTCCTTTGACAAGGTCTTTTACCGTGCAGATCTTCGCGCCGTCAAAAATTGAAAAAAACAGTTTAAAGTAGGCGACCGTCTGTTCTTTTTCAAAATAAATGTCGTTAAAAATTTTTAATGCGTTATCAAACAGAATTTCATCGGCTTTGCGGACCAGCTCTTCGGCCGTTTCGGACCGAATATCCGCCGCCGACAAAAATGACGAAATATCATCGTCGGTCAGTTCGGACATCTGATAACCCAGTGTCTGCAGATAAACACGCGCCACGTCGCGCAGGCTTTGTATTTTTATGGCAGCCATTGATAACTCCAGATTTCGGAAATATGGCGTCCTTTCTTTACGACGGAAGCTCTTAGTTCGGAAATTTTGCCGTTCGGTTTAAAATCAATATAAGCCGTCAGTCCGCCGGTTGTCGGATTATAAACCAGCTGCTGTTGGACGATTTTGCCTTCGCTGGCAGAAGTTTCCAAAACCGCTATTCCTTTTTCGACTTCCTCTTGCATGTTCAAAATATCAAAATCGATAACGAATTTGCGTTTTTCTATTTCCTGTTGGCCTGAAACGCCTCCGATACCCGTTCTGGTCGCGGTTACGGCGCCGGGAATCTTTTCAACGGGCAGATCGGTAAACCAATGCAGATTATAAGTATACCGCAATTCCTGTCCGGCAGTGACTTTTTCGTCAGAAACCCAGTAAGCGACGACATTATCATGTATTTCCTGATCCGACGGAATTTCGACCAGCTCAACGACACCTTTTCCCCAATCACCGACAGGTTCAACCCAAACGCTGGGACGTTGTTCATAATGGGATTCAAAATCCAGATAGTTGGACAGATCGCGATCCCGCTGCAAAAGGCCGAAACCTTTCGGGTTTTCATCGGCAAAATCGCTGATACGCAGATATTTTGAATTATCCAAAGGCCGCCACAGCCATTCACCGTTCGCGTTTGAAAGCAGCAGGCCGTCGCTGTCATGGACTTCGGGGCGGAAATCATCAAATTTGTTTTTTGTGTTTTCGCCGAACAGATACATGGACGTTAACGGCGCAATTCCGAGTTTACCGATTTCTTTTCTGGCAAACAGGCGGGTTTCAACGCGAATCACCGTGTCCGCGCCCGGTGTGATGGTGAATTTGTAAGCGCCCGTTATACTGGGGCTGTCCAGCAGAGCGTAAATGACGGCCGAATTATCGTGCCATCTGGGGCGCTGGAGCCAGAATTCCTTGAAAACGGGAAATTCTTCGCCGGTTGACACGGCTGTGTCGATTGCCAGACCGCGGGCGGAAATTCCGTATTTTTGGCCTTCGGCCAGTGCGCGAAAATAGCTGGCGCCCAAAAAAGCAATCAATTCGTCAAAATAATCGTCCGTATTTAACGGATAGTGCAGTCTGAAACCCGCGTAGCCGATATCGGACAAATGTTCGGTGTTCAACCGGTTATGACCAAAATTAAAGAAATCGGGCGAATATTTTAACGGATAGGATTTACCGCCGATAACTTCATTGATTTTAACGGAATTTTGAAACAGGGCGCCGGCATGGAAAAACTGGACTTCAAACGGTTTGTGAGTGTCGTACCACGGGCCTTTTTCCCGTTTGAAGCGGATTGAACGGTATTCATCGTAATCAAGATCCTGCAATTCTTTCGGCAGATCTTTCCCCGGAGCGACAAATGGCAGTTCGGACAGAGCTTTAGCCTTTGAGGCCAGTTTTTCAAAACTGAACGAACTTTCGGCGCGTTCAATGCTGAGCAGCGACTTTTCTATTCTGTAATCTCTGTAAAAAAAAGCGCCCTTTACAGCCGCAAATAAAACCAGCGCGGCAGCCAGTCCGTTCATAACATGTTTGGTCTGTTTTTTCATTCAATCACCTGAAACGCTGCCGGAATCTTTCCGGAAATTCTGCGGCAGAGCTTTGTTATTATCAAAATACCAAAAACGGGGACTCCGGACGCAAGAGAACAGCATTGATATCGGCGTACAACCGTTCCTGCCGTCTGAACCGCATCTCAAATGATCCCTTCTGCCCTAAAATATGCAAAAGAATATACGGAAGGTCAAGATGCTTTTAAAAAAATCAGCCGGGAGGTCTGCGAAATTTGGAAAAAAGGAAAATTATGCCTGCAATTTTTAAATTGGATTTTCGTGACGGCTTATTATAAATTTAATGAAAGTTCGGGAGGAAAGAATATGATCTGTCGTTTATTGTTTTATTTTCTTTTAGCCGCCGTCGCCGTTAACGGTTTATCTTCCGCGCGGGCCGAAGAAAAAAATTATGACGCCGAAAACGCGGCGCAAGAAGAATTTGACGGCGATGTTTTGGATATTTTCGATATGCCTGAAAAAGGAGATCCGTATTATGATCAAAAAATCGAAATCCGGAACGAAGACGCTTTTTTAAACGAGATTTTAAAAGACGGACGGGAAGAAATGTCCGTTGAAATGCTGAACGACGCTTTGGCCGAATATAAAAGCAGGCTGGCCGCCGGGGTTAAAGACAGCGAAGCGTTTAATTTGTATTTGTCCGAAAGAAGCGATGTGTGTACCGGATGTATTCGTGAAATTGTCAGCAGAGAATATAAGGAATCTCCGGTAACCGCCGCGGATTCCGATGTGTGTCAGGTCGTTCTGCAGTCCGGTAAATTCGCGGACAGGCAGGATAAAATTACGTTTAAAAGCAAAAGCGGCGCCGTTTATGAATTTACGACTTTTTACAGCGGTATAGAAAATCTGCCCGAAACGGAAATGAAAGTCCGGCAGGAAAGCGAACCGCCGCAGCAGGCCGTTGTCAAGCCGGTATATTTTCCGATGTGGCAGCCGGACCGCATCGGATATTTCGAGCTGAACGGAAAATTATACGCGTCAAACAGCGATCCGGACGCAAAACGGTTTTCTATTTTTGAATTCGTGCCGGAGCATTTGTTCTTTAAAGACGTTTGTACGATTTCTTCCGATTCCGTTAAACTGACGACGGTTTTCGGTGAACAGGAGCCGGTTTGCGAAAAAGTCGCGAAAAAAGAATACAAAACCTATCCTTCGGTAAATATGAAAAATCTGATGAAAGAAGCTTATGCGCTTTATCATCAGCAGATGTGCGCCGTTTCCGCACAGCAGGAAGGAAAAAGCGATGAAGAGCGTCAGGCTTGTGTCGCGCGGCAAAGCGGCGGCGATTATCTGCTGGCGAAAAATTCCAGAGGCGGTGTGTCTGGAAACAAAATTGATTACAACAATGATCAAAACAGCGAATATATCGTTCAGGCGTTATATGAGGCGCCGCAATGCCGGTATACGTATCTGCGGGTTTATGATCCGAATGTTCAACAGACGCGTTTAATTACGACAGGGCAGCCCGGCGGGGTTTATCCGGAAAAAAGCGGCGGGGACGAATATGCTGTTCCTTGTTCAAACGGTATGCAGTCGCTTGTTGCAATCGATGGTGTGAATTATTTGCTGACTTCCAATGCCGAAGGCCCCGAACGGCTGGACGAAATCATTACGGATCAGGACGGAAACAACAGTCTGGATCATTATTGTTCTTTTGCTATGCAGCGGATATACCGATAATAAAAAAAACACCCGGCGACGGGTGTTTTTTTAGCGTTCGTTTTGTTTTCGTTTTAGGAGTTTTTCGGTCAGCCGTCCGGCGGCGTCCTGTTTCTTTTCGGGAACCGGAGCCATATGGTCGGACGAAAAAATCTTTTTGATTTTCTTTGCGGCTTTTTCGACTTTGTCGGCAACTTTAGATACGCCCATGTAAACCTGCGTCGTTATCGGCAGGTTAAAGACGCTGGTCAGGGACGCGTTCGGAATATCGGCTGCCTGCGCCGCCTTTTTGGCAAAGCGGGCGCAGTTCATCGCCACGGGCCAGTGATACGTCGGCGGATTTTTAATGCTGTCTTCGACAAACCTGACAACGTTGTCGAATTGTTCGCGGGTCAGTTTGTAAGTCTTATGAAAATGGTAGCTGGGATCTGATTTTTCCTGATCAAAAACATATCCCGGAACGCCGATTTTTATCTTTGCGGCCTTTTCGGGATCCGGCGTTTTATCGGCCGAAAAGCCGATCTGGCGCTGTCCGATAATTTGATTGTCTTTTTTCATTACAAGGTTGAAAAACACATGGCCGGAATTATTATAAAAGAAATCAAAAATTTTACCGCGTCTGGGAGCTTCGTATCCCGGCGCCGGCGGCAGAGATTCCGCTTTATGGTATTTGCGGGCGAATTTTTCAAACAGCGGGGAAACTTCCGTCCGGAGATCGAATTCATAGCTCATTCCCTGTTCGTGCGGGATTTTTGCAAAGCTGAGGTCCGGGTGTTCGGCCGTTGAATATACAGGGTTATTTTGTTGTGTCATGTGTTTGCTCCAGCCATTCAAACGTACAGTAAGCATCTCTGAGGCAGTTGAGTTTCTGTTCGTTTGTCAAAGATGTGTCCGTTAAAATCTTTTGCGCCCAAACAGGCGGGGCGTCATCGGATAAAACGTTTTCCAGGCGCATGTCTATATCTATAAAAGCCATGGCGTCGGCTTGCGTTGAAAAATGATTCGCATGCGCCGCCCGCAGACCGTCATCAATCAGGTCTTTCAGTTCATCATCATTCAGCGTTTCTGTTTTTTCTGCAAATTCTTCGCGCAGATAAAGCGCCGCATAATGATAAAAACGGTTGTCGCTCGCTTTGGTCATTTTTACCTCGTTCTTTCAATCATTTCAGTTTTCGGGTAAAAGTCAATCAATTCCGAAAAAAAAAGGGGGAAAGATTTTTCCCCCCTTCTTTTTTCGAACGTTTATTTCTTTTCTTTCAATTTCTGATGAATGGTCATCAACACTTTGAAAAATTCCGAGGCGATGATGACTGTTGCGGAAAGGCCGATGATTTTCAACCACATTTCCGTCGGCAGAGGAACTGTTCCGAAGACGTAACCGCCGTACTGGCTGATCACGTATTGCAGCAGGAAAGTGGCGACAAAAGCAATCAGCATCAGTTTGTTGTCAAAAAAGTGTTTGAAAATGCTTTCGTGCGTCAATTCCCGGCAGGAAAAAGCGTTCATCAGCTGGAACATCACGAACAGTGTAAACAAAATCGTGCGGTTTTGTTCCGGTGTGCCGCCCAAAATATTTTGAGAGGTCTGAAGCATGAAAATGGCGGAAATAAACAAACCATTGAAAACAATGCGCGCCAGCATTTCCTTAGTGACGATGCTCGCATTACGCGGAGTCGGTTTATTGTCCATTAACGTGCTGCGGATCGGTTCCAGACTGAGCGTCAAAGCGGGAGGGCCGTCCATGATCAGGTTGACCCACAGCAGCTGTAAAGCCGTAAACGGCGTCGGAAAACCGGCCAGCAGAGAAACCAAAACAACGACAACCGAAGACAAGTTGACCGTCAGCTGAAACAGGATAAAACGCTGGAAGTTTTCATAAATGCCGCGGCCCCATTGAATGGCTTTGACAATTGTTGAAAAAGAATCGTCCAGCAGGACAACGTCGCTGGCTTCCTTGGATACTTCCGTTCCGGATATGCCCATGGCCAGGCCGATATCCGCGTTTTTAATCGCAGGAGCGTCATTAATGCCGTCGCCGGTTACGGCAACAACGCATTTCATTGCCTTTAACGCTTTGACGACACGCATTTTAATAACGGGCGTGCTGCGGGCGATAACGCGGATTTTCGGCAAAAGATCGAACAGTTCTTTTTCGCTTAACGCATCTATGTCCTTGGCTTCCAGAGCTATGTGATTTTCGTCAAGCAAAGACAAATCGTTCGCAATCGCCGTTGCGGTGACGATGTTGTCGCCTGTCAGCATTTTGACGTCAATGCCGGCTTTGCGGCAGCTGCGCACGGCGTCATAGACTTCTTTGCGCAGCGGATCGGCAATAGCGGTAAAGCCGTCGAAAATCAAATTGCTTTCAATATCGTCGCGCCGGGTTTCAAAATCCGGGCAGGTTTCGATGTTTTTGTGGGCAAAGCCGATAACGCGGCAAGCCTTTTTCTGAAAAGCGGTGATTTGTTCTTCGTACTTTTGTTTTTCCGCGGCGTCCAAAGAACACATCGACAGAATTTTTTCAGGACTGCCTTTGGTATAAACGGTATAGCCGTTTTCACCGCGGACAACGGTCGTCATGTTCTTTGTATCCGAAGAAAACGGATAAACGTGTGCGATGCCGAACGATTTGCGGATCTGCTGATAATCTTTTCCGGCTTTGTCCGCCGCGACCAGAAGAGCGCATTCCGTCGGATTGCCGATAAAGGTGTAGGCGTTGTTTTCAATGCCGATATCAGCCGTCGAATTCAGGCTGAAGTTTTTTAGCAGATCCATATCCGCAACGTCCTGCGGCTGTTTTAAAATGCCGCGTTCGCAGACCTGCTGCACGGTCATTCTGTTTTCCGTCAAGGTGCCCGTTTTATCCGAACAAATAACGTTGATGCAGCCGATTGTTTCGCAGGCGATCATTTTTTTGACCAAAGCGTTTTCTTTGGACATTTTGATGATGTTGATCGCCAGACAGATGGCGACCGTCGTCGGCAGGCCTTCGGGCACGGCGGCTACGATCAGGACAATGCTGGTGATGAAGGCTTCCGAAACGTTATTGAGGTTTGCCGTTCCGTCGGAAATGAACATGCCCAGCTGGATTAAAAAGGCCAAAGTGGCCATGGAAACGCCCCAAATCGCAATAACGCTGCCCAGATGAGCCAGTTTTTCCTGCAGCGGGGTCAGGCTTTTTTCCGTAGAGGACAATTCTTTGGCAATCTGGCCGAATTCCGTTTCGTTGCCGACAGCCGTGACGACCATGGTGCCGGAACCGGCCGTGACGAATGTTCCCGAATAAAGCATGTTCGTCCGGTCGGCCAGCGGTGTTTTCGGATCGGAAAAAACGGCGTCGGCATCTTTTTTGACGGCTTCGCTTTCACCGGTTAAAGAGGCTTCCTCCACGCGCAAGTCGACGCTTTCCAGCAGACGGCCGTCGGCAGGGACTTTCGCCCCCGTTCCCAGGCAGACAATGTCGCCGACGACAATGTCTTTCTGGCTGATCAGGCGAACTTTCCCGTTTCTGAAAACTTTGGCCGGAATGTCGTCCTTCATTTTATTTAAGGCTTCAAATGCTTTGGCACTTTTGCCTTCCATAATCAGAGAAATGGCAACGGACAGAAAAATGGCGGCGATAATGCCGACACATTCGATGTATTCCGTTTCATCGCCGTTCAGGCCGCGGGCGTAATTGACGCCGAAAGCGATAATGGCGGCAATGACCAGCATTAAAACCATCGGTTCGGTCAGGTTGTTCCATATTTTCTTTAACAAAGATTCCTGCGGCGGGCGGGATAACTGATTGACGCCGAAACGAACGGCGTTGTCGACAGCTTGTTCTTCGGACAGGCCTTTTTGTTCAGAAACGCCCAGTTCGTCTAAAACCTGCTGTTTAGTCTTTGTAAAAGCGTCCATAAATAGCACCTCTTTTAAGTTTAAAAAAAGACTCATGTACGAACTGAAAAACGTTCAGTCTGTACATGAGTCTTGTTCTTTAAGACAAGCCAGACCGACATCGCGGCCACGGTGTTGACTTGCCACACACACGTTGTGCGCAAACTACTCCCTCATGGGACAAAGAAATAATAAAATAACAATTCAAAGAAAGTCAAGCGAAAATAATCTAGAGGAAAGCAAGAAAAAATTTCGGGAAATTTTGTCTAAAAATTCAGTTGACTTTCTAAAGGATTTTTTGTTATTTTGTAAGGTAAGTAATGATAAAAGGGGTTGTTTTAATGAAGCGCGATCATTTGATTAATTTTTCCGAATTATCTGATTCTTTTAACCAAAATGCTTCCAGAACCGTTGAAAAACGCGATTTTGCAGCGCAAATCAGCGCCGCAATGGCTGTTACGGGGCCGAATCACGGAAAAGACGGCAAAGAAGATTACAGATCCAAAGAAGAAAAATTAGCGGCGCTGGACCGGATCGTTAATCAGGGAACCGAGCATTTGGATTCCAGTCAGATCATGGCGTTATTTTCGGCTTACCGCGATCTGGCCGCTTTTGATAAAATGATTTCTTTATATAAAAAGGCGGATAACGAAGATTTTAAAAATGCTCCCATGGTCTGCGAACAGTTGGCCGTCGCTTATCGTAAAGTGCCGCGCGGAAAGCCGGTCGATGATGGGAAAACCAACAGTGAAAAGCTGGCCGATAAAATGTGGGATTACCACTTTTCAATGGATATTTGTCTGAAGCTGATTGACGAAGGGTACGGCAACGGAGTCGCATATGAAAATATCGGGCGGTGTCTGCGGTATATCGCCGATAAAACGGAAATGGCCGACAAAACGGCCGAAGGAAAGCGGAAAAAAGAATTAATGACTGATTCCGTGGCTCGGTTGGAATCGGGATTTATGGCAACGTTGGAATCTTCGGTCGGTATTCAGGCTGTTCACGGCAATATTATGTTGGGAAAAACCGACAGAGCCAGAGAAACGGCAAAAGTCGTATATCTGGCCGCTTTGCGCGACGGGGCGGAAGAATCAAATGATTACTTTTGTGTCTCTGCCGCTTTGCAGGCCGCCTGCATCGCCGGCGAAGATAAAAAAGTGATCAATCATCTGTACAACCGGTTGGAAAACAGTATTCGGTATCAGTGGGAGCTGGACGATATCGCCAGAGATATGGACCGCATATCAAAATCCATGCCGTCCGAACATGTCGCAGCTGTTTGTCGGAGGCTGGAAGGATTAAAAGAATCCGCCGTGCCGCAAGAAGATAAAAGCGGAAGAAAAACAGACGTGATTGTTTTTAAGCACGAGCTGAACAAAGACCGGTATATGACCGAAGATCCCAAGCTGCAGGCCGTGCGGGATCACAGTTATTCTTACCGCGGGTGCGGTTCGGCTTTCCGCGGGACAAACCGGGTCAGCGGAAATATGGCGTTCGGCGGACAGCTGCCGGATCATACGGTGTCCAGAAAAGATTTACGGCTGTTTACCGGGTTGGTCAAAATGACTCCGGCAGAGCTGGGGATTAAATTTGACAAATCGATCCCCGGCGCCGATATGGCGCAGCTGATGTTGTCTCCGTTAACGGAAATTAAAGACCCGGAATTGTTTATGTGTGTCGCCGATCGGTTTATTCGACAGACGTTTACCACGGAAAATTTCGCCGGCAGCAATCTGCATATGGAAAATAATGCTCTGAGCAAAAATGAAAACGGCGAATCCGTGTATGACGCCACCGTAAAATCCGTGCTGCGCGCCTGCGGGAAAAAAATAGGCGATAAAGACAAAAACGTTGATACAAGAACAAATATTTCAGCCATTTTTGCTTTGGGAATGGGGGATTGCCGCCATCATGCGCAGGTTAAGCAAATTATGTTTGATATGTGGCAGAAACAGCAAATGAACGAATGTCTGAGCGAGATGTATTATTCTGCGTGGCAGGGAAATACCGTCGAAACAAAAGGGCAACAGGCGCAAAAGTTTTTCGATATTCTGGATACGGAGTTAAGGACGGCAGACGTCGAAGTCAGAATGCCGGTTGTCATGAAACAAGAAGAAAAAAAGAAGTGGCACAGTGATACGGAATATACGATTTTAAAAGATGAAAACGGTAATCCGATAATGGTTGATAAGCTGTATGCTCCTCAAATGACAGAAGATGGAAAATATCTTGTTGATACAACGCAAAAAATGCATAACCTGGAAGAACATACTTTATGTTGGTTGATTAAAAAGAACCGGAGCGGAGAGTTGACGGAATTCGGTCTGCGAGACGCTTTTTATCAGGATTTGCATTATGACTGGGGGCGTCAGAACGTTGATGTGTCGAAAATCGAAGTCGTGGACGGAAAGCCGGAAATCCCGGCCGGATATATTCCTGCCGAAAAATCATCGACGGGCAAACCGATTGCTGTTTTTCAAAAACCTGCGGTATATAACAGCGGAAAAAGAGATACTATCGTATCAAACAGCATCGGGCGCGATGTTTGTCTGGTCGGCGTGCCTTTGGACGGGTTTGCAACGCCATCTGATTTTGTCAAAATGATCAAAGATCGTGACGGTATGGCGGATATTATGCAAAGCGTTTTGTTGAAAGATCCCGAAACAAAAGGGTGGACGGCATGGCGGGAAGCTCCGAAACAAAAGGTTTCTCTGCAACAAAAAGTCGGTGCTCATACAGAACAGGAAACTGTTGCCGGCGATGGGTCGAAAAAACAAATGTCGTTGCAAGGAAATCTGAACAAAATAAATAATATGCCGCCGGCTTTTCATCAGCGGCTGAATGAGGGAAGCAGATCATGAAAGAAGTTGTCTATGAAGTCGTTTGCCCGCATTGCCATAAAAGGAATAAAGTCTATGTTCTTTTAAGTGATGACTTTAATGAAAAAGAAGAGTTTCACTGCGATTTCTGCGGGTTGGAAATCGGGGCCGTCGCTGCGGCGGAACCGCCCAGAACAGAATATGTCAAAGACGAAAATCAATAAAACCGGAGCGGCGAAACATCGCCGCTTTTTTTTTGCGCAGGAGTCAGAGGGGGGAAAACCGCCCGAAGAACAAAAGGACGTTGTAAAAAGAATGG
>ULRP01028117.1_pt1 | contig 22222 bp, 17 predicted proteins | sample 1955521 | NCBI WGS metagenome assembly ULRP01 (sample SAMEA4835685, study PRJEB28245) | human gut metagenome | biome: gut microbiome; material: fecal sample | place: Denmark | collected 2008
CCCGCGGCGAAGTCGGGCATAGTCGCTTCGATAATTTTAGGTATAGGCAGAGCGGTCGGCGAAACCATGGCGGTTATAATGGTTGCGGGCAACGTCGTCGAATACCCCAAAGGGTTGTTTCAGAGTTTCAGAGTTTTAACCGCCAATATCGTAATGGAAATGGGTTACGCGGGCGATCTGCAACTCGGCGCGCTTATCTCTACGGGCGTGGTTCTGCTGTTGTTTATCCTTATAATAAACCTTTTGACCGGGCTTGCAACGAGCGGCGGCAAAAAGGATAAAACCCATAAGAAACGCTCTATCGAGCCGCTTGCAAAATTTTTCCACGCGATAAAAATAGAAAAAATCGGAAAGATAGTCGCTTACGTTTCGGCGGTTATCGCGTCGATAGGGCTTATATCGATAATCCTTTTCGTCTGCGTGAACGGTATTCCGCATTTAACTACGCAACTTCTGTTCGGCAAATATTCGGTAAGAAACATTTCGATTTTCCCAGCAATCGTAACTACTCTTATGACGGTAGGGATAAGCCTCGTGATAGCCGTTCCGATAGGCGTGTTTACGGCGATTTTCCTGAACGAATACTCCAAAAAAGGAAGCAAAGTAGTGAGAATAATCCGTTCGGCGATAGACATATTAGCGGGCGTTCCGTCTATCGTGTACGCGCTGTTCGGCATGGTTACTTTCGTTGCCTGGTTTAACGGCAGACAGTCGATATTGGCGGGCAGTCTTACGATTGCCATAATGCTTTTGCCTACGGTCGTCAGATCAACCGAAGAAAGCCTTAAATCGGTATCGGACACTTTGAGAGAAGGCAGTCTTGCGCTCGGCGCGGGCAAGGTAAGAACGATTTTCAAGGTCGTTTTGCCGAGCGCGCTCCCCGGTATCGCTTCGGCGATAATACTCGCTATGGGTAGGGTCGTATCGGAATCCGCTCCGTTCGTCTACACGATGGGCAACTGTCTTACGACTATGCCGAAAGGCGTAATGAGCGACGGCACGACTTTGGCGGTCGCGCTGTATACTCTCGCGGGCGAAGGGCAATATCTTAACGAAGCCTACGCTACGGCGTTCGTGCTGCTCGTAATCGTACTCGCGCTTAACCTGCTGGCAAACTTAATAACCAAAAAACTCGATAAAAAATTAAAAGGTAGCAAAAATGGAAAATAAGAGAAAAGACGAATTCGGGAAAAACGTATCCGTTAAAAACGCAAATCTGTGGTACGGCGATTTTCAGGCGATAAAAGACATAAGCATAGAGATACCCGAAAAACAGGTTACGGCGTTTATAGGTCCTTCGGGTTGCGGCAAGTCCACTTTTCTGAAATGCTTCAACCGTATGAACGACCTCGTAGAGGGATGCAAAGTAGAGGGCGAATTTTTAATAGGTAACACGAACATATACGATAAGATAGACGTAAACGAACTTCGCAGAAAAGTAGGCATGGTCTTTCAGAAACCCAACCCGTTTCCGATGAGCGTGTACGACAACGTCGCCTACGGTCCGAGGACTTTCGGTATAAAGAAAAAATCACAGTTGGACGAAATAGTGGAAAAATCGCTTAAAGGCGCGAGCATGTGGGAAGAACTCAAAGACAGGCTCGGCAAATCCGCGTTAGGTCTTTCGGGCGGGCAGCAGCAAAGACTTTGCATAGCGAGGGCTCTCGCGACCAATCCCGACATACTCCTTATGGACGAACCGACTTCCGCGCTCGACCCCATATCGACGGGCAAAATAGAAGAACTTATCGAAGAACTCAAAGAAAACACGACTATAGTAATCGTAACGCACAACATGCAGCAGGCCACGCGTATAGCCGATAAGACGGCGTTTTTCCTGCTCGGCGAACTCGTTGAATACGGCGATACCGAAAAAATATTTTCTTCGCCCGAAGATAAACGCACGGAAAATTATATTACCGGCAGATTCGGTTAAAAATTTCATACATACGCTTGAAAAAGGGAGGCAAATAGGTTATAATGAGCATAAGGGCAAAATACGAAAAAGAACTTAACGAAGTTTTCGTAAAACTTATCGATATGTGCCACATGGCGGAAATAGCCATAGAAAAGTCGATAACCGCGCTAAAAACGCGTAACGACGATCTCGCGCGCGAGGTTATGGAAAACGATAAAAACGTCGATCACGCCGAAAGGGAAATCGAGCAGGATTGCCTTAAAATTCTGCTTATGGAGCACCCCGTTGCGGGCGACTTCCGCGACGTTTCCGCCGCGCTGAAAATGATAACGGATCTGGAGAGAATAGCCGATCAGGCGGCGGACATATCCGAAATTTCTCTTCAATTCAAGGGCGAAGCGTTCATAAAAGAACCCGAACACATAGAGATGATGGCTAAAATAGTTTCGGGTATGGTAAAAGACGGCGTTTCGAGTTATATCAACCGCGATCTCGGACTCGCAAAAGGTCTTGACAAGCGAGACGACCGCGTAGACGAACTGTTCGAAACGGTAAAACGCGATCTCGTAGACCTTATAATGCAGAACCCGAAAAACGCCGATCAGGCTATACTCTTTATGATGATAGCCAAGTATCTGGAGCGTATCGGCGACCACGCGGTGAATATAGGCGAATGGGTTGAGTATGCTTCTACGGGCGTACGACGATAACGAATAAAAACAGGAGAAACGTATGGACGAAAAGAAACTTATTTATTGTGTAGACGACGAGGAAAATATCCGCGAAGTATATTCTTACGCGTTGCAGGGCGCGGGCTTCGACGTCGAAACGTTCGACGGGTACGACTCGCTCGCGACGGCTCTCGAAAAGAGATTGCCCGATTTGCTGCTTCTCGACATAATGCTCGACGGCACGGACGGCTATCAGATACTTAAAAAACTACGCGATAACGCGATTACCGCTACTTTACCCGTTATTATGGTTTCGGCTAAAACGACCGAAATCGACAAGGTAAAGGGGCTTGACCTCGGCGCGGACGATTATATTGCCAAGCCGTTCGGCGTACTCGAACTGATTGCCCGCATAAACGCCAAACTTCGTACGAGCGCGAAAGAGAGGTCGATAGTGGCGTATAAAGATATAGTCGTCGACGACGGAAAAAGGTCGGTAACGGTGTGCGGCGAAGAAAAGGCTCTTACCTTAAAGCAGTACGAACTTTTGAAACTGCTTTGCAAAAACGCCGAAAAAGTGCTTCCGCGCGACCAACTTTTAGATAAAGTCTGGGGAACGAATTACGGCGAAACGCGAACGCTCGATATTCATATCGGCGATCTTCGCAAAATTTTGGAGAACTCCTCGGCGGAAATATTCACCGTAAGGGGAGTAGGGTATACGTTAAAATGAAAAAGAAACTTATAATTTTCAATATAGTAATAATAACGCTCGCTCTTCTCGTGATGTTCTTCACGGGGATTTCGGTGAGCGAAAAATCTTATAAGGCGGAAGCCGAAAAAAACATAGTCGCGCTCACGAAAGTTTACGTCGCGAACTATAACGACCATATCACCGAAAACGTTCCGAAAGACACTCGCGTTACGGTAGTGAATGAAAACGGTATCGTTTTAGCCGACAGCGAAGACGAAAAGATAGTCGGAACGGAGCACGGCGACAGAAAAGAGATAATGACGGCTATGGCGGGTAAACCCGAAACCGTTACCAGAAAAAGCGCGTCTACGGGCAGAGATATGGTTTACTACGCCGAAAAAGTTCAGACGGGCGAAACTTTCGTTATCGTCAGGGTGTCTATCCCCGTCGAGAGCGTAAAAGGGTACGTCTGGAAAATCGTTCCCACGTGCGTATGGGTGCTCGTAAGCGCGTTGTTCATATCCTACGTTACGAGTATTTTAGTTGCCGACGCGGTTATAAAACCGCTTAAAGACGTCAAGAATAATCTTGCGGCGGTCGGCAAAGGCGAAGCGAGAACGAAGAGTAAGCCTACGGGCGATTCGGAAATCGACGAAATAACCGCAGAAATAGACGGCGTAGCGCAAAAACTCGACGACAGCGTAAAAGAAGCCAACTCCGAAAAGGAACGGCTCGATTATATATTGGATAACGTTTCGGACGGTATAGTCGTAATCGACGAAAACGGGAAAGTCGAAGTTACCAACAAAGTCGCCGACGGAATTTTCAGCGGCGCGGGCGCCGTAGGTAAGGACTATCCGGTTTTGACCGCCGACGAAAAGGTGCTTTCGGCAATAGAGAAATGCGTAAAAACGAGAGAAAGCGCCTCGGTCGAATTCGAAGAGGACGGCAAAACGTATATGGTCGCGCTCAACTCGCTTGATAACGGATACGTCGTTTTGGTCGCTTCCGACATAACGGCGGTGAGAAAAGGCGAAAAGATGAGAAGCGAATTTTTCGCCAACGCCTCGCACGAACTTAAAACTCCGCTTACCGCGGTCAAGGGCTTTAACGACCTTATAGCGTTAAAGACGAACGACGAAGAGATAAAAGAGTTTACCAGAAAGACCGATAAAGAGTTGAGCCGGATATTAACGCTCATTTCGGATATGCTCGACCTTTCGAGGCTCGAAACTCAAAGAGAAGTGAAGACCGAAAATATAAACCTCGTCGAAGTTGCCGAAGAAGTAAAAAGCAGTCTTTCGGGGCTTGCGGAAAGCAAAAACATTTCGGTGACGGTTTCCGGCAAAGGACGCATAAACGCCGAAAAAGAACACGCGTTGGAACTCGTTAAAAATCTCGTCGAAAACTCCATACGCTACGGCAACGACGGCGGATACGTCAAGGTAAACGTAGCCGAAACCGACGACAAAACCGTTTTGACGGTAGAAGACAACGGAGTCGGAATCGAAGAAAAACATCAGACGCGTATATTCGAAAGATTTTACCGCGTGAACAAATCCCGCTCGCGCGAGAGCGGCGGAACGGGACTCGGGCTGGCGATAGTAAAACACGTTTGCGCCCTGTACGGGGCGGATATAAATCTCGCTTCGGTTTACGGCGCCGGAACGAAAATAACCGTTACTTTTTACAGGCGTTAAAAGCGATTTTGTGCCGAAAAATTATTTCACGATAAATACAAGCAGACATCATACCTCAATCATAACGGTATAGTAGAATGAAGACACTTCAAAGGGGTAACCCAGAGAAGTTAAAATTGCTCACACAGGTTTTTTCTTGTTTCAATTATTTCTCCATTGTATCGAGGGGCGGGATATTTATCCCGCCCCTCGGTCTTTGCGTCGGTAAAATTAAACGCCGCGGCAAGCGTAAGCGAAAACGGGCAGGTTATTTAATCCGTCGCCGACAAAATGACGGAACGCGCGCTTGATTCCGATTATCCGCGCATAAGGAAATTTTCACAATCTTTTGCGTTTATAACGAGCCTTTTCCGTTTGGAAAAGGCTATTCTTGTTTTCTACATTTTGTGCAGAAAATTTGTGCAAAATACTATATATTGTGTTTTTTTATAAAAAGCGCCAAAATGTTGCTTTTGCACTATGCAAAACGGTCCGGCGTATGATATACTATCGGCACTGACATAATTTCACGATAAAATTGCGGCAGGTTGCCGCGAGGGGAGGTCGGATATGAAAATAATCAAGAGAAGCGGAAGAGAAGACGCGTTCGACGAGGCGAAGATAGTCAACGCGGTGGCGAAAGCGAACGCGTCCGTAGGGGAAGCGGACAGACTGTCGGACGAAGAAGTCAAGGCGGTAGGGGCGAACGTCGCGAAAATCGCGATGGCTTCTTCGCGCGCTTTAAGCGTAGAAGAAATACAGGATCTCGTCGAAAACGAGATAATGGCGCATAAAAAATATCGCGTTGCCCGTAACTATATAACTTATCGTTATACCCGTGAACTCGCAAGAAAAGCGAACACGACCGACGATCGGATCCTGAGTCTTATCGAGTGCAACAACGAGGAAGTCAAACAGGAGAATTCCAACAAAAATCCGACCGTCAACAGCGTTCAGAGAGATTATATGGCGGGCGAAGTCAGCAAAGACATCACCAAGCGTATTTTATTACCCAAAGATATAGTCGCCGCGCACGAAGCGGGTATCATTCACTTCCACGACGCCGATTATTTTGCTCAGCACATGCATAACTGCGACCTCGTCAATCTCGAAGACATGTTGCAGAACGGCACGGTTATAAGCGGAACGTATATCGAAAAGCCGCATAGTTTTTCCACGGCTTGCAATATTGCGACGCAGATAATAGCGCAGGTGGCTTCCAACCAGTATGGCGGGCAGTCTATTTCGCTTACCCATCTTGCGCCGTTCGTGGATATAAGCAGGCAGAAAATAAGAAAGGAAGTCGTCGAAGAACTCGCCGAAGCGGGTATCACCGACACCGACCTTATAAATAAGATAGCCGAAAAACGCCTTCGCAACGAAATTAAAAGGGGTATTCAGACCATACAATATCAGGTCGTTACCCTTCTTACCACCAACGGTCAGGCTCCTTTTATCACCGTGTTCATGTACCTCAACGAAGCGAGGAACGATCAGGAGAAAAAAGACCTTGCCGTAATTATCGAAGAAACGCTTCTTCAAAGAATACAGGGGGTAAAGAACGAGGCGGGCGTATGGATTACCCCTGCGTTCCCCAAACTCATATACGTTCTCGAACCCGATAATATAACCGAAGATTCCAAGTACTGGTATCTTACCGAACTTGCGGCCAGATGTACCGCAAAACGTATGGTACCCGACTATATTTCCGAAAAGAAAATGCTCGAATACAAAGTCGATAAAAACGGCGAAGGGCATTGTTATACCTGCATGGGTTGCAGAAGTTTCCTGACGCCTTACGTCGACGAAAACGGAAAACCCAAATACTACGGCAGATTCAATCAGGGAGTGGTTACCATTAACCTCGTTGACGTAGCGTTGTCTTCGGGTAAAGACGTAGATAAATTCTGGAAGATTTTCGACGAAAGGCTCGACCTTTGCTACCGCGCCCTTATGCTTCGCCATAACAGACTTAAAGGCACTCTTTCGGACGCCGCTCCGATTTTGTGGCAGTACGGCGCGCTTGCAAGACTTAAAAAAGGCGAAACGATCGATAAACTCCTTTACGGGGGATATTCTACCATATCGCTCGGCTATGCGGGGCTTTACGAATGCGTCAAGTATATGACGGGTAAATCGCATACTTCCGCAGAGGCCAAGCCTTTCGCTCTTTCGGTCATGCAGCATATGAACGATAAGTGCAAGGAATGGAAAGCCAAAGAGAACATAGACTTCTCGCTTTACGGAACTCCGCTCGAAAGCACGACCTATAAATTCGCGAAATGTTTGCAAAAACGTTTCGGCGTTATCGAAGGCGTTACCGACAAGAACTATATCACCAACAGTTATCACGTACACGTAACCGAAAAGATAGACGCGTTTACCAAACTTAAATTCGAAAGCGAATTTCAGCAACTGTCGCCGGGCGGCGCGATAAGTTACGTGGAAGTGCCGAATATGCAGAACAATATCCCCGCGGTACTCGAACTCATGAAGTACATCTACGATAACATAATGTACGCCGAACTCAACACCAAGAGCGACTATTGTCAGGTGTGTGGATACGACGGTGAAATGCAGATCGTAACCGATAACGACGGCAAACTTGTGTGGGAATGCCCCAATTGCCGTAATCGCGATCAGTCCAAAATGAACGTGGCGCGCCGTACCTGCGGATATATCGGCACGCAGTTCTGGAATCAGGGCAGAACGCAGGAAATCAAAGAGAGGGTACTGCACCTGTAATGAACTACGGCGAAATAAAATATTGCGATATTGCGAACGGAACGGGGGTGAGGACTTCCGTTTTCGTGTCGGGGTGCAGAAACCGCTGCGAAGATTGTTTCAACGCCGCCACCTGGAATTTCGGTTACGGCAAGCCTTTTACGAAAGAAGTCGAAGACGAAGTGATAAAAAGCCTTCAACCGTCTTATATCAAGGGGTTGTCGGTGCTCGGCGGCGAACCGTTCGAACCCGAAAATCAGCGGGGCGTGCTGGAACTTATCCGCCGCGTGAAAAGCGAAACGCAGGGTAAAACTGTATGGATATATTCGGGGTTTACCTACGAAGAACTCCTTTCGGCTTCGCGCGCGGCTTTGCCGACAGCAAGAGAAATTCTCTTAGCGGCGGATATTCTCGTAGACGGCAGATACGACAAGAATTTACGGAATATTTCGCTCGCGTTCAGAGGGTCGGAAAATCAAAGAATAATAGACCTACGAAAAACCGCCGAAAAAGGCGAAGTCGTTCTCGCAAAGGAGTATTATTAAAATGAAAATCAACTTTAAGAAACTTAACGAAAGGGCGGTCGCTCCGACATACGGTAGCGCCGGAAGCGCGGGCGGCGACCTTTACGGCGCGGAAGAAAACGACGTGGTTATCCCCGCGGGCGAAACGGCTTTCATAGGCACGGGCATCGCGGTCGAAATACCGCTCGGTTACGTCGGGCTCGTCTACGCGAGAAGCGGCTTGGCGTGCAAACGCGGGCTTGCTCCCGCAAATAAGGTCGGGGTTATCGACAGCGATTATCGCGGAGAAATCAAAGTCGCGCTCCACAATCACGGCAAAGAGGCTCAGACCGTCGCGAAAGGCGAAAGAATCGCTCAACTCGTAATCGCTCCTTACCTTTTCGCGGAATACGAAGAAAAGGACGAACTCTCCGACACCGTCAGGGGCGAAGGCGGTTTCGGCTCGACGGGCAGAAAATAAAAAAACTTTAATCCCTTTCACGCGTATAAAGCCGCCTGAAAGGGGTTTTTATAATCGTTTTTTCGCAATTTCCTTTATATATTTGATAATTGTTAAGTTTTTTACGTTTTTTGCATTGACAAAATCAAGTTAAAAGTGTAGAATAGGATATAATCAGTCAATATGTTTTCACGGAGAGAACTATGAAAAGCAAAAAAAGTTTACGCATAATAGCCGTTTTAATCGGCGTTATATCCGTATTTACGGCTTTCGGGTTCGTTTCGGCTGCCGCCGAAGGCGATACTCCCGTCGTAACCAAGGAATATATAGCGGTTACCGAGGCGAAAGAACTCGTCGCAACCGAAGTCCCGTTCGACTATATTTCGGTTAAACTCAAAGAGGACTCCGATCCTGCTACCGCCGTAGCGGGCGATATAGATAACGTAAAACTATATCTCGGCGAAACCGCGACGGGCGAAGAGGTGAGTAAAGGCGGTTGGAATAAATCCGACAATACGATTCTTTTCCCCAACCGCAGCGACATTATAGCCGCGAAAAGCGGTAAATACACCGTTGTAACCACTATGAAAGACGCCGACAAAAACGGAAAAAAAGAGTTTACGACGGTAGTTACGGTTTATACCGAAGGCTCCGACTTGTCTTACGCTGCCGACGCCGGCAAAATAGCCGGAGTACAGGATAAAATCAACGGATTGACCGTTTCGGAGGGTAACTCTCTTACTCTTCCTTTCGACGATATTTCGTCGCTCGTAAACAGCGAAATCGTAGACAAAAAAGAACTTACGTACAAGATGTATTACAGAGCTCCCGGTTCGGCTTCTTTCAGCGCCGCCACGACTAAAAAGGGCGATCTTCCCACTCTTTCCGTTTCGGCGAAAGGGACGTATAGTTTTTACGTTTTGGCAGACGACGGCAACGAATTCGGCGTCAAGAAAGAAATTTCGATAAAAGATTGCGAAGAAAACGAAGTCGGCGGCGTATACGGTTGGTATAAGAAAGACACAACGACACTCGTCGCTCCCATCTTTACTTACGAAAACAAAGAAAATAAAGAGATAACCGTTACAATCAAAGGCGACAGCGGAACCGGCAGAGTAAAGCAAAGGTATCAGAACCTTTCGGTCACCGTCGAAAACGCCTCCGATACTTTCGTAAAACTTCAGTACAACGCAACGAGCGGCGAAGCGAACGCCGAAGGTTGGGTGGACGCCACCGCAGGTAAAGAAGCAAGATTCAGTAAAGACGGTTTCAAGAGCGGAACTTATTACTTCACTCCGCTTAAGAAGGGCTATTTCAGGTTGTCGGTTAAAGCCAAGGGCGGTGATGACGGCGTTACCGTAAAAGAAGTTAAAACGGATGCCGTTTCCGTTCAGGATCAGGTCGAAGAACTTAAACTCGAAGACGAAAGACTTAAAAACTTCTTTAAGAACAACTGGCTCTCTCTTATATTTTTGGGTATAGCGGTACTTTGCCTGGTAGGTATAGTAGTCGTCGCGCTCTGGAAGCCTGCCGATAATAACGGCAAGAAGAGTAACGCCAAGGTTAAAAAGGTCGTAGCGGAAGCGGAAGTCAAAGACGTTTCGGACGAGAGTTCGGAAGCAGTCGAAGCGGACGAACCCGTCGAAGAAGCGAAAGAAGAAACGACGGAAGAAACGGTTGAACCCGTCGAAGCCGCCGAAGCGGGCGATAACGCGGAAGAAACTCCTTCCGAAGACAAAGGCGAATAAAATCGGATTATAAATAAAGCGTGGGTTGAAATCGAAAGATTTCAACCCACGCTTTTACGTTGCGTAAAACCGAAATTTTTTAGATTTGCGGAAAAATAATCGTCGTTACCGAAATATTTCTCGATTTTAAGAAACTCTTTCGACGGATATGCGGCGATTTATTTGTTTTTACGTCTTCTTAAAGCGTATATCAATATATATAAAGCGGTAAGAAGAACTATCGACCCGATTAGCACCAGATACGCGACCCATATTTCGACTTTGTTGCCGAAAAAGTAAATATTGCAGTCGATGCCGTCTTTTATTCCTTTTATTACTTCGGGCGGGAAGTTCATCGCCGAATATACGCCGTTTAACGCATGGTTTCTTAAAAGCATCGTTCCGTAAGTGCCGGGCAGAAAGCCGAGCGCGGTCTGAAGTCCGTCGCCGAATTGCGAAATGGGCATATACGCTCCGCAGATGAAGCCGTACCCCGCGGATACTATCGTTCCGACTGCCTGAACCTGTCCTTGCGACGTAAGGAACGCCGTTATTACCGAAGAGAGAATCGTTCCGAAAGCAGACAATAAAACGACGTCTGAAATTACCAGCAATACGTCGGTGAAACTCATATACCAGCCGACCGTTGCAACGTATATAAGCGATACGGCGGTGGCTGTGAGCGTTACTATCAAAGTAGAGATAAACGCCGCGACCGAGTACGATACCGCCGCCGCAGACCGTTTTACGGGGCTTACGAGAAGGTCGTTAGCCACGCCCGTAACTTTGTCCTGTACCGAAATCATATTCGAGCAGAACGCCACCGTTACGCAACATACAGCGAGCAGCGACGAAAAGAGTTGCCCCGCCACCGCGCCGTCTATTAAAGAGTTCGCTACGCGGTAGCCTTTAAGCGACGAAACGAAACTGTCGCGATAGATTTTCGCCAGAAAGGTTGCGTATAAAATAAGCAATATAAGCGGGGTTATCAGCGACGAGAAGAACGCACCCTTGTCTTTGAAAAAGATTTTTACGTTTCTTTTTACCAACGCGATAAACGTTTTCATTTGTCTTCGCCCCCTTTAATGCCCGTAACGGCGAGAAATACGTCGTCCATTTTGCCTTTCGTAATCTCGAAATCGGTGAACGCTTCGGGATATTTTATAATAAGGTCGCGCGCTGCGGCGGTGTCTTTTACTTCTATTCTTATATGGTCGCCGACTTTTTCGTAAGGCACGCCTAAATTTTTAATCAGACATTCGTCGTTTTGATAGACGGTGATAAAGTCGCCCGTGTACTTATTTTTAAGTTCGAGCGGAGTTCCCTCGGCAACGATTTTGCCTGCGTTAAGTATTATCACGCGGTCGGCGTCGGCGGCTTCTTCCATATAGTGAGTGGTTAAAAATACCGTCATGTTTTCGTTTTTACGGAGAGAAGAAATAAATTCCCACAGCGTTTTTCTCGTCTGCGGGTCGAGCCCGGTGGTGGGTTCGTCCAAGATTAAAATTTCGGGGTCGTGAATAAGCGCGCGGGCAACGTCGATTTTACGTTTCTGACCGCCCGATAGTTTGCCGAGCGTTCTTTTAAGCAAATCCTTAAAGCCGAGTTTTCCGGCGAGTTCGTTCACGCGTTTTTTCGCTTCCGCGCCGTAAATTCCGTATAAAGCCGCGCGGGATAAAAGGTTGTCTTTTACGGTGAGCGATTTATCGAGCGCGGAACTTTGAAACACCACGCCTATTTTGCGCGAAATATCCCCGCGACCTTCGTCTAAGTCCTTGCCGCAAACGAACACTTTGCCGCTCGTTTTGTTAAGCGTGCCGCAGATTATGGATATAGTAGTCGACTTGCCTGCGCCGTTTACGCCCAAAAACGCGAACAGTTCGCCCTTTTTAACCGAAAAGGATAAATCGTCCACCGCAAGCGTTTCGCCGTAGTTTTTAACCAGATTCTTAATTTCTATTACGTTTTCCATAGCGTAAAAATTATACTACGCATAGGTTATATTTGTCAAGAAATTATATTGTTTTAAGCGGTTATATAACGATAGCGTAATATTTACCGTCATTACGAAGGAGCTAAGCGACTGTGGCAACCCCGCAATGAAAGGCGGAGTGGCTTGTATAATCGTTCGTACACCAATCTTCGGGATTGCTTCATTTCACTCGCAATGACAGATTGAAAAGCGTCATTCCGAACGAATTGAAGAATATCCCGGAAGGGTGGGTTACCGCGGAGTAAATAATAATATAATAATCGACCTAATCGGCGCGGAAAACGGTTCTTTTTACTCTATCGGCGAGTATTCGACTAATTTCTTATTCCCGCGACAGCATTTCCCATAATGCGACCGTATTTCCCACGCGATGAGATTTACCGCTTCTTTTCGATATGATATAATATATACGTTCGATAGCGAACGAAAAAAGGAGTTGCGATTATGAAAAAATCTATCGTTATACTTCAGGATAATATCGCTAAGGCAAAGGCTTTGGCGGACGAGTTTGAAAGGAGCGGAAAATTTAGCGTAGTCGGCGCGTTTGCCGACGGAGAAGAAGGCGTGAAAGCCGTATTGAGCGAAAGAGCGGATTATCTCGTAACCGATATAATCTTGTCGGGGCTTGACGGTCTGGGCGTGCTTGACAGATTAAAGTCGGTAGGGGCGAATACGAAAACCGTAATTTACAGTTCGCTTAAAAGCGACGAAGTGATTTCTACGAGCATCGAAAAAGGCGCGGCGTATTACGTAACCAAGCCGTGCGACGAAAAAACGCTCGTAAAGCGGGTAAGCGACTTGTTTTTAAGCGAAAAGTCTGAAGAAAGACGGGCTCCGCAAGCAAATTCGCCGTCGCTCGACGAAAAAATAAGCCGAATCTTCATTTCGGTCGGCATACCGCCGCATATCAAGGGTTATTCGTATTTAAGAGAAGGTATCAAACTCGCCGTAGAAGACCCCGACGTTATAAACAACATAACCAAAAAATTGTATCCGATGATAGGCGAAAAATATTCGACCACGCCGAGTAAAGTCGAAAGAGCGATAAGACACGCTATCGAAGTTGCCTGGGCAAGGGGAAGAATAAACAATATAAACGACCTTTTCGGCGTTCAGACCTATCTTGCGGGCGAGAAGCCGACGAACGGCGAATTTATCGCTTTAATCGCCGATAAAATGCTTCTCGAAGGCGCGTAAGAATAACGAATATAAAGTACCCCGCTGCGGCGTTTCGCCGCAGCGGGGATTTTTGCGTACTTAGCCATAGATGATTGCGGCTAATAAATTTACAATAACTTTACCTATGCTTTGCGTAAATCTGTATGTATGTTTTCAAAGTTTGCGTTATAATATCCGTGCAATCAAAATCAGGGAGTTAAAATGAAAACGATAGCGACTAAAAGCCGACTTGCTATTACGTTATTGTGTATAGGCGCGGTATTTTCAATTTTAATAGGCGTTGCCATAGGTGTAAACAAACCCGACGGCTGGCAAGTCTGTATCGTCGTTTCGGTTATTTTCTTCGGAGCGACGATATTCGGTATTGTTTACGAATTATTGCAACCGCAGGTTTTAATCAAAGCGGACGATAAAAATTTCTACGTTTACCATAAAAGGCGTTGGAAAACCATACCTTTCACAGACGTTATCTCGGTTGATTTTCATAACGCAAAAAGCAGACAGATAGTCCTTAATTTCGGCTATCTGAAAATATTTACCGCTTGCGAAACGATTCGGATCGAAAACGTCAAAAACGTCAAACGCGTTGCTCTTTCGATAACGTCAATAATAAGAGAGGGCGACAGAGAATCCCGACAATAAATATTACGGAGTTCAAATGAAAATTATAGCGGAAAAATGTAAAAAGTCCTTTATATGGTGGACAATCGGCTTAATCGTAAGTCTGGCTATCGTAATAACGCTTGCTCTGCCAGTTTTTTCAAAACACGACAATGTCGTGATGATTTTGGCGTTTATAGTATTCGTTATCTGTTCTATCGACTGCGTGTATACCATAATCTGGGAACTTCGCCGTCCTGATATTTTGGTTTATCAATTAAACGATAGCATTTATTTTTATTATAAAGGACGAATGATTCAAAAAAATATAAGCGATATCGTAAACATAGATTTCTTCAATAATCAAAGCGGACGAACGATTTTGAAGGAAGGTACGCTGATTATAGAAACGCAGACAAAAAAATACTCGATTTATAACGTCAAAGATGTTAAACACGTTGCTCTTTTAATTGCAACGCTAAAAAACAATAATAAAGGAGATAAACAATGATTCACTCAAATTTGGCAAAAAAGTTATGTTTGCTCATGCTATCCGCATTTTTGTTGATAGCGTCTTTTATCGGTTTTGCGAATCGCAATATCGTCTATGCGGATTCATCATCGACTGATATAAATTTACCGACAAAAGAAGAAGTCGATAAGTATACCGATAGCGATTATTTATTCAACAGCGTTGATTCTACAACGAGTACGATAAATAAAATTCAAGATTACAAAGAAAAATTGTGGGGCGTTAAAGTGGGCAAAGACGACGTTATTACGCAAATAGTTCCCCGCTCGTATTTTTACAACGTAATTGCGGAGACTGTCGTCGGTAAGGAGTATGGTTTTTATATAAAAACCGAAAGCGCTCAACTTTATGACGAAAAAAACGGGCATGAGCACGGCGGCTATGCTTCAAACGTGTTTGTGTTCGATGTTTCTATTGTAGCCAATACGACGGGAAATGAATTTTCATACACTTTAACACCGCTTTACGTATTCAATTATTATAGCGATAATAACGGGGTCAGACCGCAAACGGCTAATAAGCCCGATTTATCCGATAAGTATTATCTGAATAACGTAAGTTTTGGTTACACAGTATTTAATGAGAATTCGTATAACAGTCAAGACCGCTACGGTTATACGAAAGAAAACGATAAAGGTCCCGTTATACTGCAGACCAGATATAACAGTAACGGTTACAAGGGAGCAAAATGGCAAGGGGATGCCGAAAGTATATACATTGCGGTAAAACGAATCGCAGGTACTTTACTTAAAGATGTCTTGAAAAATACCCCATACATAAAAGAAGCCATTAGCATAATTGATTTATGTTTAGACTTAAAAGATATGAGCAAGTTGGCTATTTGGGAACAAACGCCAGTTACGAATAACAACGAAATAAACATTATTACATATAAGGATAAAAATGCGTACGCCGAAGACGAATTGTATCTGCGTTCGAGTGTGATAATTGCTAACGATGATATAGTGTATAAGTCGGGTAGTAATCATTACGCTCAAGGAATACTGTTGCTCGGCTCCATAGAGGAAGCATATCGTATATACGAAGATATCAAGTTGAATATTGCTACGGTTGACACACAAGGGAACGTTACCGTTGTTTCGAGCGGAGAAAGGCAAGAATACAGCATTCATAACGATAGCCACCGCGACGAAATTCAAGCCGAAAACAGTCAGTTAGTTTACACGCTTCCTTACGGAGAAAAACGTTTTACGTTTACTCCGCGTTATAGCGGTTCTTACGAAATTACTCATAGCACGACGGGCAATTATACGTATTATCTTTATAAGGCAAACGGCAGTCGAACAGAAATTACCAATATTAACGATATCGTTTTAACCAAAGGAACAACGTATAACTTAGATATTGTGAACAACGACGATTCGATTTACGCCGATACGTTTTGTCTTTCATTAAAATCGATAGAAAAGAATTCTGATGTTCACGTATCGGTCGGAGCGAAAGAAACGACTGCGCTCAAATATACTTGTACCGAAAACGAAATATTAGATATTAAGAGTTCCGATTCGAATATTAAAATTCTTAATATCGTTAATATCAATAACCCCGCAGATAGTATGCTCAACTTAAATCGACAGTCCGTAAGTAAAAAATTCTATTCCGGCAATACATACGTAATAGAATTTTCGAACGATACAGATACCGTGCATACTGCCGATATCTCGCTTGACGACGTTTCTGCATTACCTTCGGTTTCAGACCCGTCCGACATTGAATCTTTCTATATCTTTACTGCAACGGAACAGGCGAATTATATTATATCGTTTGCCTACAAAAATTCCGATATAGGCGTCGAAATCTTATCCGATAATTTAGAAGCGAAACAATTTGAACAAGGCTTCGGACCGGGGTATAAAACTGTTAACGTTTCCATGTTATCCGGAGAAAAAATATACGTTGGAATTTACGATTCGTCATCGACAAACGAAGTGATAGACATAACGTATTCGCAGGAAAAAGATTCATACAAATGGAAAATCAACGGAAAACTTATAGACGGCAACTCGATAGAATTACCACAAGGATCGGCTGCTTCGCTGGAACTTGTTATAAATAACAGCGTTTCGGTTAAAACTTTTCAGATTGACAACGCGGATTATAAATTTACGACAATAAACAACACGATAACGCTTGACGAAGAATGCCGAATTTCTAATTATTTCGAAGTAAAGGCAGTTCTGGAATCGACTAACGCAGACGGAGCCATAAACGATACAAGCGGACGTAGATTTTACGGAAAATCTTTGTTTATAACTCCCGTTTTAGACGATACTTACGAAATTGAAGCGTTCAGCGATCAAAACGGATTCGGGATATCGTGGGCTAACGACAATATACTCGAAGTTCAATATAAAATTACGGCGGGTTCGAATACGAAAGTTATAACGAGTAACGACGGGAATATTATGCCGCAGATTAAGGCTTGGAATTATCAAAGCGCGACAGACGTTTCCGTGGAAATCATAAGTATTAAAGTTCAAGGAAAATCTCAATCGTCCACTGTGGAAGATTGGGTTTATAACGGAACAAAAGGTATCGATTACCCGATAAAATACGTAAACGCTCTTTTCGGTGGCGGCGAAGGTTCGAATAAATCGCCGTATATAATATCTTGCGTAAGACACCTGATAAATATCGATTATACAAAACAAGTCGATGAGGAATCCGGGGGATACATTGTAGGAAGTTTCTTATTGACGAACGATTTATCGTTAGCCGGCATAGCGTGGAAGCCGCTCGCTGCCATAACGCAGGGATTCTGCGGAGACTTTAACGGCGACGGACACTCTATATCGAATCTTTATATATCCGAGACGAATCCGACCATGTCGCACTATTACTTCGGATTATTTGCTTCCGTCAGCGGAACGGTCAAAAACTTAAGACTTTATAACGTATCGATAACCGTCAAAAATCCTAATAAAGGATTTCAGGCGGAAGTCGGCGCCGTATGCGGTTATAATAAGGGCGAAATATCAAACGTTATTACAACGGGCAGTATAAACGCAACTAACGACGGCATGAATAAATCGAAAAATTATTCGACAATCGGCGGCATTGCGGGAACCGAGAATGAAATGGGGAAAATAATAAATTGTACTTCTTTCGTGTATTTAACGGGCGGTAACGTGATAGGCGGTATTGTCGGTATCGATTACGGTCTGATACAGCATTGTACTTATTCCGGAAATATTTATTACGACAGTATATACGAAAATCACGATTGTATCGGAGGAATTGCCGGAATAGTGAGAAAAGATGATTACGACTGTAACGGACGAATGGATGATATTACCGTAACCGGGCAAATATACATAAACGTAACGGCAAAATCTAATAAATCGTTACAACCGTATATCGGCGGAATTATAGGTAAATGCGAAGGTGGCGAGCATACAAACTGGTCGGTAGGAGAAGATGTTTTCGTTAATGCAAGTAACCTTGGCGTTGTCAAAATCGAAAGCGGGTTAAATATAGCGGAATATGCTGTCAATCATGCCCAATATATACATCGCTACGTAGGATATGGAGATTGTGTTATTAAATGATAAAATTAGACAAAGTAAGTAAAGTTTACAATGTAAACAAGCCGAACGAGTTTGCGGCGTTAAAAAATATTTCGTTCGAACTGCCCGATAACGGTATGATATTTATAACGGGTAAAAGCGGTTCGGGCAAGACCACTCTTCTTAACCTTTTGGGCGGACTTGATTCGCCGACGAGCGGGGAACTCTGTCTCGACGATAAAAAGATCGATCTTAAAAAGAGAAAATTCGCCGACGAATACCGCAGAAATTATACGGGTTTCGTCTTTCAGGATTTCAATCTTATAGAATACGAAACCGTATTCGAAAACGTAAATATCGCGGCGCGATTACTCGATAAAAACGCAGACGACGTAACGGACGCGCTTAAACAAGTCGGGCTCGATAAATTTGCGCGTTCGCTTGCCGGGAATTTATCAGGCGGGCAAAAACAGAGAGTCGCTATCGCGCGAGCCTTGATTAAATATCCTAAAATAATCCTTGCCGACGAGCCTACGGGCAACCTTGACAGCGAAAACGCAGGCGAAATATTCGATTTGTTAAAACGGTTGTCGAAAGATCGGCTCGTAGTCGTAGTTTCTCACGACGAAGACAGCGTGGCAAAATATGCCGACGGCGTTCTGTCTTTGGCTGACGGTAATCTCGTTTCAAATACGATTCGTATTCCGACGATTGCGGTAAAGCAAAACGACGATAATCGCGAGAAAAAAAGTACGACGTTTAAGACCGTTATAAGGCTCGGCGTAAAAAACGTTCGTTATAAAGTAGGCAAAACCGTAGTCGCCACGTTAATGTTGATTTTATCGCTGACCATACTCTTGTGGGGGCAGATGTTGTTTTCGACTTCCACCGAAAAAGTAATCGGTAGAAATTTGCGGCGGTACCCCGACGGTAAATTATTGTTTTACAAAGAAACCGATATAAATGTTTCAGTGGATCCAAACGGTATTGATGTTGGGAATAAGGTTCATTATCCGCTTTCGTCAAGCGATATTAAATCGATTTCGGACTTCGTTCCCGTAATTCCGATTTACGGAGAAGAAATGACTGCATTGGCGATGATAAGCGGTATAGACGATATTAAAAAATGCGGATTTCGTCTTGCCCCGTCTTCGCGCGAAATAGCAGCCGACGACGAAGTTTACGTCAGCGATTTCTATATTGCCGACTACGTAAAATCGGAAGACGTAATCACCGATTTCGACAAATATATCGACTCCGAAATCGAAATACAGGTTGCCGGGCAACCGAAAACGGTTACGATAGCGGGGGTTTTCTACACGAACTACGAAAAATATTTCGAATACAGTTACGGTTATCGCGGATATTATCGCAAAAGTAACCTGAATATGGCGGATTCTCAGATAGCCGAATATATCGCAGCGATTAAAAATATTTATTTTGGCAGGAAGAATTTTGCTTACACCGGCGTGCCGTATATCGCTTTTAATTACTACGTAAGTCTGTCAAAACAAAAAGACGGCAGCGTTAAGGAATACGGTCGTCAGCCCGTGAGATTTTCAACCGCGACGAAAGAAATAACCGTCGATAACACGTTATATCTTTCGGATAAAAATTTTTCGGTTACGGAAGTCGGCGCCGACGAGATATATTTATCGTGGAGACTGTACGCAAGACTGTTCGGCGAAAAGATAAACCCCGAAGAACCCGTCCGCCATATCGGCGAAAAGATAAAAATCACTCTTGCAGAATCTGATATGAATCCTACCGAATACTCCTTGAAAGAAAAAATATTCAAAGGTATAAAGAATATAGACGACACCTCGGAAAAAGGTTCTTACTCAATGCTGATGCAATACCGTAACGACGAAGAATTTTTAACGAGAGCGGTCAGACCGAAAATACTTCTTGCGAATTTCGGCGGGTTGAGCAGCAATCGAATAGCGAAAATTTTAAGTAACGCAAGGCTTACGCGCGACCTTATCGGCGACGGCTGGCTCGTAAATTACGTTTATCTGACCGTTGAATCGGGTTTTAATTCCGCGCGTATAATAATGGTCGGCATAGGCGCGCTCACTTGTCTGATTTCGGTTTTCGTTATAGTAAACCTTATATTAAGCGTAGTATCGTCGAAAGTCAAAGAGATAGGAATATTGAAAGCGATAGGCTTGAATTCACGCGAAATTTCTTTCATATATCAATTGAAAATATTTTTCCTGTCGCTGACGTCGTTTATCTGTTCGTCGCTTATTTCTTTAATCGCTATCCCGTTACTCGCGAAGGCGTTCGGAGATTCGTCGTTTTATATAACGTGGGTTACTTACGATCTCACGTCTGCCGCGCTTGCTTTCACGGTTGCCGTAATCGTGCCCGTGGTTATATCGTTTATTTCGTTATTGAAAATAAACAAAATGAAACCCGTAGACGCGATCAGAACGTTATGAGAAAAGCCCCGCTGCGGCGTTTCGCCGCAGCGGGGCTGCTTTTTGTGTTGATTTTAGTCTATCATATTGACGATAATCGGGTCGACGGTTTTGTTTTCCTTAAACGCGGTTGCCATTTTGGCGAAGTTTGCGGCAACGTCTTTCAGGGGCGTTACGGGTACGGCGTAATCGGATAAATCAACCGCCTTGTTGGCAAGCATGTTTATCGCGCTTTCGCTGTTGCCGTAGCCGTTCGCGACCGAAAAACATTTAAGGCGTTTTTCGAGCGCGCTTCTGAAAGACAGCCTTACGTCGGGGAAAGAAAATCCCGCGAAGGCGACCGAGGCGGTCGGGGCGGCGAGTCTGAACGCCAGATCGAACGGCATGCCCGACCTCGCCACGTGTACGACTTTCATAGTCATTCTTCCGCCCGTAAGCGCGGAAACTTCTTTTTCGGCGGTTTTATCCGCTTTAATCGTGTAGTAAACGCCCGCTTTTTCGGCAAGGGCGAGTTTCTCTTCGGAAGAGTCGATCAAAATCGGGACGCCCTGATAATATATGATGAGTTGCGATATTATCGAGCCGAGTATCGTTCCGCCGATTACGGCTACGTGCTGCCCTTTTTCGACTTTGAGTTCGTCGATTACGGCGAGCGCGAGTTTGATAAGTTCGATATAAATAGCCGATTCGTCTTTTATGCTTTGCGGAAGCGCGAACACGTCTGCCGCGGGTACTACCGCGAAATCTTTCAGAAATCCGTCTTTATTTTTACCTGCGACCGAAAATTCGTAACAGCGTTCGGGATGACCGTTGACGCAATGCGGGCATTTCCCGCAACTGTCCACCGCGGAAACGTACACCCGCGTGCCTTTTTCGAAATACGGCGATTCGGCGGGCAATTCGTTGATTTGTCCGATAGCGGCGGTACAGGGGATAACCGGATATTTAACTTTGTCGTCTTCGCCGAGATAGGTTACTATATCTTCGCCAGTGATAAGCGCTTTGGTTATGCGCAGTTTCACGCTGTCGATATCCGTCAGAAGTTCGGTACGGTCTGCCTTTTCGATTTTTTCTTTCGTCGATATTTGCCAAGCCTGCATGATTACCTCAAAAAAATTTGCCGAAGCGCAAATTCGTCTGTTTATATTATATAACAAAACTCGGAAATTAGCAACCGATAAATATTAACTTTAACTAAAATTAAAAATCGTAAAATTAAGCCCTTTAACGCTTGACAGCGATGAAGAAAAGGTATATAATGATTTAGCATTTAATGGCGAGCGGCGCATTTTCGCTTTTTTCGTCGATTAAAATACTAACTGTGAGGTGAGAGTATGAAAGCGGATATACATCCTTCTTATAAGATCGTTACCGTTACCTGCGCTTGCGGCGAGACTTTCCAGACCGGCACCACCAAGAACGTTGACGTGTTAAAGGTAGACATTTGCAGCAAATGTCATCCGTTCTTTACCGGTAAGCAGAAACTTGTCGATACCGGCGGGCGCGTTGACAAATTCAAGAAAAGATATAACATCTGAACTTAACGGCTGGCGGAATATCCGCATAGTCGCGGTCACGCTCCGAGCCGTGCG
>ULRP01025533.1_pt1 | contig 22151 bp, 17 predicted proteins | sample 1955521 | NCBI WGS metagenome assembly ULRP01 (sample SAMEA4835685, study PRJEB28245) | human gut metagenome | biome: gut microbiome; material: fecal sample | place: Denmark | collected 2008
TAGAAATTCTGTTATCAAATTGTGAAAGTTCCTCTCCGGCTCTCTTCAAAAACAATGAATACACGAAACTCATTCAAATCTCCATTCTGACACCCACAAATATGCTGTCCCAATTTTTCTGTCTCACAGGCGTCATTTGTTCGCCCTTCACGCTAAAAAAGCGCTACAATCCCATACTAAATACTCATGATATTATGGTAAACCATTTACCCATTTATTTCAAGAAAAATCACACTTTCTTGCAATGAAAAATCAGCAGAATCAGGACTTCAAAAGCCACAAATATTAACAGCCGCAGAATTCCTGCAAATAGAATAATCATCTTTAGACAGTAGATAAAAGCCGGACACTATCTTTGGTTTAAAAAGATAGTGTCCGGCTTTTATCTATCTACACTTTACGCATCTTTATTATCTGCTAATGCTGCTGTGATGATCGCCATAGAATAAACCTCATCTGCTGTACATCCTCTGGACAGATCGTTGATAGGAGAATTAAGTCCTAACAGGATCGGGCCATATGCTGAGAAGTTACCCATTCTCTGTGCGATCTTATAACCGATATTTCCTGCATTGATATCAGGGAAGATAAAGGTATTTGCATTTCCTGCAACCTCTGACTGTGGACATTTCTTCTTTGCAACTCTAGGTGATACGGCTGCATCGAACTGGATCTCACCGGAGATTGGAAGATCAGGGTTACGCTCCTTTGTCTTTCTTGCTGCATTTCTCATCTTATCCACATCTTCGCCCTTACCGGAACCATAGGTTGAATAGCTTAAGAAAGCAACCTTTGGATCTACACCGAAGATTCTTGCACAACGAACAGTCTCCTCTGCGATCTCAACCAGCTCATCTTCATTTGGCTTAATGTTGATACCACAGTCACCCATAGCGAACACTTCATTACCACCTGTTGCAAACGGACGTACCAGAATGAAACAGGATGAAACCAGTGTGTTGCCCGGTCTTGTCTTGATCAGCTGTAAAGCAGGTCTTACTGTATCTGCTGTTGAATATGTAGCACCACCGAGAAGCGAATCTGCAATCCCCATCTTAACAAGCATCGTACCAAAGTAGTTGTTCTGATACAGGATCTCTCTTGCCTGCTCCGGTGTCACGCCCTTGCTCTTTCTGAGTTCACAGAACAGCTCGACCATCTCATCCATACGATCAAAATTCCTTGGATTAATGATCTCGGAACCTCTTATATTAAAACCGCTTTCCTCTGCAACTTCATAAATCTTATCAGGATCTCCTACAAGAATCGGATGCAGGAAGTTACTTGCAAGAAGTCTTGAAGATGCTTCCAGAATACGGGGATCAGTACCTTCAGTCAAAACAATTGTTTTTGGATTTTTCTTCAAAATATCGATCAATACACCGAAACCAAAATTTTTACGTTCTTCCACGATTATAGTCCTCCATTGATTATTTATACGAATCATATATCATGCATTATATACACGTTCCGTATATTTTCAGTATTAAAAGCTATACTTGCGCATAGCGAGTCATCTTACTTTTATTATATTGATTTTTAACGAATAAACAAGGTTTTCCATCGAAATAATTGTACCTTTTTTTGAACAATTTTAAAATTAGCTCTTGACAAATATATCATACCAGTGCAATATGAATACAATAAAACAAACCAATGAGCAAGAAGAGTAGCTTATGAACAACATGTCCAGAGAACTGCAGGTGGTGAGATTGCAGTGATGATTTCTTAAGTGAATGGACTTGCGAGGGCAAACCGAACGAGCGAATCTAGTAGGGGCGACGGAGACTTCCCGTTATAGAAAGTACATATATGTTAGTATATGGTTGAGTGCATCAGATTTTGATGAATATAGGTGGCACCGCAGGAGTGTTGTATTTGTATCTTGTCCTATAAGCGTTTTGCTTTTGGATGAGATTTTTTTATACAATCTTCTGATGGTGCTTTTTCTTTTTATAAAAAGCAGATCAGGCAAAGCGCACCTCACCATACATGAACAATTTCAAATAACTTATTAAACTATTATTTATGAACGAGGTGAAACATATGATACGACCAACACTTAACGAAGCAAAAGAATATGCGAAACAGGGATATCACATGGTTCCGGTCTGTTATGAGATGCTCTCTGATATCATCACTCCGATCAATCTGTTGAAGAAACTGAAAGCGGAAAATGAGCATTGCTACATTCTGGAAAGCGTGGAGAATCAGGAGCTCTGGGGAAGATACACCTTCCTTGGATACAGTCCAAAACTGGATATCACCTGTATGAACGGAACACTGACATTAAAGGATGAGAACGGAGCAGTCATCAAAGAGGCCTCCGGCATCCATCCGGAAGTCTTTATCCGTGAGGTTTTAAAAGATTATAAGAGTCCGAAGATCGAAGGCTTCCCTACCTTCACCGGCGGACTGGTTGGATATTTCTCTTATGACTATCTGAAATACAGTGAAAAGAAGCTGGTGCTTGATGCAAAGGACGAGGAAGGATTTCAGGATGTCGACCTGATGTTATTTGACAAGGTGATCGCATTTGACAATGTAAGATCCAAGCTGATCCTGATCGCCAATGCCGGCACAGCAAATATCGAAGAAGGATATCAGAAAGCCTTACAAGATATCAAAGAAATGAAAGAACTCATTCTCCATGGCGCAGAAGCCGATATTCCTGCTCCCGTTCTTAAGACAGAATTCAAACCATTATTTGACAAAGAAGCCTACTGCCGGATGGTAGAAAAGGCAAAGCACTATATATATGAAGGAGATATTTTCCAGGTCGTGCTTTCCAACCGACTGGAAGCCGAAATGGAAGGAAGCCTGTTCGATACCTACCGGCTGCTCCGAAGCACAAACCCATCTCCTTACATGTTCTACTTTGACGGTGACACGATCGAGGTTGCCGGGGCTTCCCCTGAAACTCTGGTCAAGGTAGAGGATGGCGTTCTCCATACATTTCCTCTGGCAGGCACAAGACCAAGAGGAAAGACAAAGGTCGAAGATCTGGAACTGGAAAAGAGCCTGATGGCAGATGAAAAGGAACTTGCAGAACACAATATGTTAGTGGATCTCGGAAGAAATGATCTCGGAAAGGTCAGTCAGTTTGGAACGGTCGAAGTCGAACGATATATGTCCATCCAGCGTTATTCACACGTTATGCATATCGGCTCTACCGTACGCGGAACACTCCGTGAGGATCTGGATGCGATCTCCGCTGTCGATGCGGTTCTTCCGGCCGGAACCTTATCCGGTGCACCGAAGATCCGGGCATGTGAGGTCATCAACGAGCTTGAAAATAACAAACGAGGTATTTACGGCGGCGCGATCGGTTATATCGATTTTTCAGGAAATCTGGATACCTGCATCGCGATCCGAATCGCATACCGCAAGGGGCATAAAGTATTTGTCCGTTCCGGTGCCGGCATTGTAGCCGACAGTGTACCGGCAAACGAATTCCAGGAATGCATCAACAAAGCAAAAGCCGTAACGGATGCATTGATTAATTCTCAGAAGATACGAGGTGACGAAGCATGATATTACTGATCGATAATTATGACAGCTTTTCCTACAATCTGTATCAGCTTGTAGGAAAGATCAATCCTGACATCAAGGTGATACGAAATGACGAATATACCTGTCAGGAGATTGAAGCAATGAATCCGGATAAGATCATCATTTCACCGGGTCCCGGAAGACCTTTCGATGCAGGTATCTGCGAAGAAGCCATCTCCTATTTTGCCGGCAAGGTTCCGATCCTTGGTGTCTGTCTCGGACATCAGGCAATCTGTGAAACCTACGGTGCAACGATCACATACGCCAAAAAGCTGATGCATGGCAAAATGTCCGTTGCAAATGTCGACATCAACTGCAAACTGTTCAAGGGACTTCAAAAAAGGATCGAGGTTGCCAGATATCATTCCCTTGCCGCTTCCGAAGAAAACTTCCCGGATGTTCTTACCGTTATCGCCAGAACCGATGATGATGAGATCATGGCAGTCAAACACAAAGATTATGAAATATATGGTGTTCAGTTCCATCCGGAATCGATTCTGACACCAAAAGGAACCATCATCTTACGAAACTTTTTAGAGGCATAACCTGACATTTGCAGGTTACAATACACTACTTTGATTAAACATTTCGCCATTACCAACTAGGGGACGCTTCCGCTCGTTTCCACTCTGTGTAACTTCGAACTAACCTCGGCTTAAGCCTCGCTAAGGTCTCAGTTACCCCTGCAGCGGTACTAAGATGCTGCTAATGCACCATCACACCACAGGGGTGCGCTTTCGTTCTAAGCTCGTGCAAGCACTCACTAAGTACGAAATGTGAGTACCGGCGGACTCAAATGTCCCTGTCTTGGTAAGTCAAAATGTTTAATCATAACAATTCTATACATAACCTGCAAATGTCTTATTAAAAGATAATATCAAGGAGGAAATGAATATGATTACAGAGGCAATCGCAACAGTAGTAAATGGTGAAAATCTAGACAAAGAAATGGCTGCGGCCGTTATGGATGAAATTATGAGCGGAGAAGCAACACAGGCACAGATCGGAAGCTTCTTAACAGCCCTTCATATTAAAGGTGAAACAATCGAGGAGATCACAGCATTTGCTGAGATCATGAGAAAACACTGTGGTGAATTTACACCGGATGTCGATGAGGAGATCGACATCGTAGGAACCGGTGGAGACTGCGCAGGAACCTTCAATATCTCAACTGTTTCCTCATTAGTAACAGCCGCAGGCGGTGGTAAGGTGGCAAAGCATGGCAACCGTGCAGCATCCAGCAAATGCGGAACAGCCGACTGCCTGGAAGCCCTTGGCGTCAACATCGCAGCAGACTGTAAAGTCAGCGAAGCCTGTCTGAAGGATCTTGGTACCTGCTTCTTATTTGCACAGAAATATCACACAGCAATGCGATTTGTCGGCGCTCCAAGAAAAGAGATCAAGATTCCTACAGTATTCAATATCTTAGGACCTCTTGCAAATCCGGCAAAAGCAAATCTTCAGTTACTCGGTGTCTATGATGCCTCCCTTGTTGATCCGCTTGCAAAAGTACTCAGCAACCTCGGTGTAAAACGTGGTATGGTCGTTCATGGAAACGACGGTCTGGATGAAATCTCAGCGGTTGCAACAACAACTGTATGTGAATTCAACGATGGCACATTTAACACCTATACCTTAGACCCAACCGCATACGGCTTCACCCTCTGTGACAAAGCCGAACTGGTCGGTGGTACACCGGAAGAAAATGCACAGATCACAAAGGATATCTTATCCGGCAAGATCACAGATGGCAAGCGTACAGCCGTTATCTTAAATGCCGGTGCGGCTTTGCATATCACAAACCGGATCTCACTTGAAGAAGGCTTCGCCCTTGCAGCCGATATTCTGGCAAATGGCAGCGGTCTGAAGAAACTGGAAGACTTTATAGCAGCAACAAACGCTTAATTATTTGTAAAAGCAAAACACATAACCGACCCGGAACCTTTAATCTCCGGACCGCTATGGAGGAATATATATGATCTTAGATGAAATAGCAGCAAAAACAAAAGAACGGATTGCCAGATGCAAAGAGCAGATCTCATTTGAAGAAATGAAGGCAAAAGCTCTTGCAATCGTAGAAAAGGAAACAGAGAACGGAACAAAACCTTATACCGTTTTTCCTTTCCGTAACAATCTGGCAAAGCCGGGAATCTCCTTTATCTGCGAAGTAAAAAAGGCTTCTCCTTCCAAAGGACTGATCGCACCGGATTTCCCATATATCGAGATTGCGAAAGAATATGAAGCCGCCGGTGCATCCGCCATATCCGTGCTGACCGAACCATTTTATTTCCAGGGAAGCAACGAATATCTGACAGCGATCCATGAAGCAGTATCCACTCCGATCCTGCGGAAGGATTTCACCGTCGATCCTTATATGATCTACGAGGCAAAAGTGACCGGTGCCTCTGCGATCCTTCTGATCTGTGCGATCCTTACCGACGAACAGCTCAAAAGCTATTACGAGCTTGCAACAAGTCTTGGCCTGTCCGTTCTGGTAGAAGCACACGATGAAGAGGAAGTCAGACGTGCGATCGCGATCGGTGCAGATATCATCGGTGTGAATAACCGTGATCTGAAAACCTTCATCGTTGACATCATGAACAGTGTAAGACTTCGGACATTGATCCCGGATTCGATAAACGGCAAACCGGTCGTCTATGTATCCGAAAGCGGCATCCGCACACCGGAGGACATCGACCGTTTAAAGGGAAATGGCACAGATGCAGTATTGATCGGAGAAACCTTTATGCGAAGCCCTGATAAGAAAGCCGCATTTGCATGGTTACGGGGTGAAGCTATAGGATAGAACCGGATCCTGTTTCTGCAGGAACAACGAACTTTATTTGAAAGCATTAATGATATTTATAATATAGAAACAACACATACAGGAGGAAACATATATGTCAAAAGGACGTTTTGGAATCCATGGCGGACAGTACATACCGGAAACACTGATGAACGCCATGCTTGAGCTTGAAGAAGCATATAAGAAATACAAAGATGACCCGGAATTCAACCGGGAGCTGACAGAACTGTTAAATGAATACGCCGGCAGACCTAGCCGTCTGTACTATGCCAAGAGAATGACAGAGGATCTCGGCGGTGCAAAGATCTACCTGAAGCGCGAGGACTTAAACCATACTGGAGCACATAAGATCAACAATGTTATCGGTCAGATGCTCCTTGCAAAACGAATGGGTAAGACAAGAGTTATCGCCGAGACAGGAGCCGGTCAGCATGGTGTTGCAACTGCTACAGTTGCTGCCATGATGGGTATGGAATGTGAAATCTTCATGGGCAAGGAAGACACCATCCGTCAGGCTTTAAATGTCTACCGTATGAAATTATTAGGAGCAAAGGTTCACCCGGTAGAAACCGGTACAGGTACATTAAAGGATGCCGTTTCCGAAACCTTCCGTGAATGGACTTCCAGAATCGATGATACTCATTATGTTCTGGGTTCTGTTATGGGACCTTATCCTTTCCCTGAGATGGTTCGTGATTTTCAGGCTGTTATCAGCAAGGAGATCAAGGAACAGCTTATGGAGAAGGAAGGCAGACTGCCGGATGCCGTTCTCGCCTGTGTCGGCGGCGGTTCCAATGCGATCGGCGCATTCTATAACTTTATTCCGGATAAGAGCGTTCGCCTGATCGGATGTGAAGCAGCCGGACGTGGAATTGATACATTTGAGACAGCCGCAACGATCAATACCGGAAGACTGGGTATCTTCCATGGTATGAAATCCTACTTCTGTCAGGATGAATTCGGACAGATCGCACCGGTTTATTCTATTTCAGCAGGTCTTGACTATCCGGGAATCGGGCCGGAACATGCATACCTGCATGACATCGGCAGAGCAGAATATGTCGCTGTTACAGATGACGAAGCTGTTGATGCATTTGAATATCTGTCCAAGATCGAGGGTGTTATCCCGGCGATCGAGAGTGCTCATGCGGTTGCCTATGCAATGAAGCTTGCACCACAGATGGACAAAGACCAGATCATGGTTATTAACATTTCAGGACGAGGCGATAAGGACGTTGCCGCCATCGCCAGATACAGAGGGGAGGATCTCTATGAGTAATATTAAAAATGCATTCAAAAACGGAAAGGCGTTCATCCCATTTGTTACATGTGGTGACCCTGATCTTGAAACAACAGAACAGATCGTATATGCCATGGTAGAAGCAGGTGCAGACCTGATCGAGCTTGGTATCCCATTCTCAGATCCAACCGCAGAAGGGCCTGTTATCCAGGGTGCAAATATCCGCGCACTCGCAAACCATGTTACGACAAATGATGTATTTGACCTTGTGAGAAAGCTCCGTAAGACAGTCACCATCCCTATGGTATTTATGACTTATGCAAATGTTGTCTTCTCTTACGGCTCTGAAAAATTTATCAGCATTTGTAAGGAGATCGGCATTGACGGACTGATCCTGCCGGATATCCCTTACGAAGAAAAGGATGAGTTCGACGGTATCTGTAAGAAGTATGATCTGGATCTGGTATCCATGATCGCACCAACCTCTCACGGCCGTATCAGCATGATCGCAAAGGAAGCAAATGGATTTATCTACTGTGTTTCTTCTCTCGGTGTTACCGGAACAAGAAGCAAGATCACGACCGATATCGGTGCTATGACCAAGCTGGTCAAAGCCGCAACGGATACTCCGTGTGCGATTGGCTTCGGAATCTCAACACCGGAGCAGGCAAAGGAAATGGCTGCTCACGCTGACGGCGTGATCGTCGGCTCTGCCATCGTCAAACTCTGCGCCAAATATGGCAGGGACTGCGTGCCTTACATCAAAGACTATGTCGCAAGCATGAAGGACGCCATTCGGTAGACGAACGCCCATGTAAAACCATGTGACTATATAAAAAGAACTGCCTTACTTAGACTCGCTGTGGTTTCTATGATCTGCATATACGTGATTCGCAAATGTTCCTGTGCCAACTCGCCTTTCAGGCTCAAACAGGCACCCACATTTGCTCGTATATGCATCTCATTACGAAATCCTCGCTAATGTCTTAGTAAGGCAGTTCTTTTATATAGACCGTATAGTTTTACATGGGCTGATTTTTTCTCATCTCCTTAAAATCCTATATTTGTAGTCTTAATACTGCTGTATATCTGTATATGCCTGCCGATATTGTAACTATGTACACAATCTATATATTTTCCCGTTTCTTAGCCGGTTTCTCACAAATATTTAATATTTAATCCGATTGACACTACCATACGTTAACTTTATAATTGTTACGGCGACAGAAGTCGACATAATAATGAAGTTAGTTGGAGTATCACATGGTTTTTTCCAGTTTGACATTTTTATATATTTTTTTACCGGTTACAATGGTTATCTATTATATTGTCCCGAAGCAGTTACGGAACCTGTTCATCCTGATCAGCGGTCTGTTCTTCTACGCATGGGGCGAACCAATCTATGTATTTGTACTGATCGCATCGACAATGATCGATTATTTTGCAGGTCTGGTCATTTATAAGGCAGGCGACCGTCAGGCACTTCGAAAGCTTGCACTGATCATATCGATGGTCATGAATCTGTCCTTACTTGGCTTTTTCAAATATAGCAATTTCATCATAGAAAATATTAATAACATATTCGGAACGCACTATGGTTCACCGACCTCTCTGCTTCCGATCGGTATCAGCTTCTTTACCTTCCAGTCCATGTCGTATACGATTGACCTGTACCGGAAGAACATCTCTGTTCAGAAGAATCCGATCACCTTTGCAGCCTTTGTCACGTTGTTCCCACAGATCGTAGCAGGTCCGATCGTTCGTTATGAAGATGTAGCTGCCGAGCTGAATGAACGTGTGATTGACATCGACCTGATCTGGGACGGTGTTCTCCGCTTTGCGGTCGGTCTTGGCAAGAAGGTTCTGATCGCAAATAATATCGGTGTTGTCTGGACAAATGTCAAAGCTATGGACTTATCCGAGCTTCCGGTTGCAACCGCATGGCTTGGTATTGCCGCTTATACCTTACAGATCTATTTTGATTTTTCCGGGTATTCTGATATGGCGATTGGTCTGGGTAAGATGCTCGGTTTCCATTTCCCGGAAAATTTCAATTATCCGTATATGTCGAAGAGTATCAGTGAATTCTGGCGCAGATGGCATATGACCCTCTCCGGCTGGTTCAAGAGCTATGTATATTTTCCTCTCGGCGGAAGCCGCAAGGGACTTGCCCGTACGATATTCAACACCGCAGTTGTCTGGTTCTTAACCGGTGTCTGGCATGGTGCAAGCTGGAACTTCATTCTGTGGGGTTCTCTGTACGGTGTTCTGATCATTATAGAAAAGCTGGTTACAACTGCTCTGACAAAAGCAGGAAAGCAGGATATCTTTACAAAGATTCCTTCTATTATAAAACGTGTTTATGCGATCGTCCTCGTCATGCTTGGATGGGTACTCTTTGATACATCAACGATCGCACAGGCATTCTCCTATATGGGACGGATGTTCCGCTTTGGCAGTAGCTTCTACGACAGTTATACCATATATATCCTTGTGAACTTCGGATTGTTATTCATCATTGCAATCATCGGTTCTACGGATCTGCCAAAGAAGCTGGCTATTAAGCTCGCAGACAAAGTTCCGGCTGTCGGCAATTACGGAAGCGTCATTTTGATGGCGATTCTGATGCTGCTTTCCACCGCCTACCTTGTCAACGCAAGCTATAACCCATTTTTGTATTTCAACTTTTAAAAAATGAGCCATGCAGCATCTGCAACCCATATAGATGTTGGGAGCTTGCTCACAATCATCTATATGAGGTTCGGATGCTATACGGCGAATGCCGTAAATCGAGCCGTTAGGCGAGATTGGCATGGCGATAGCCTTTTCGAGCCGTCAGGCGAGATTGGCATGGCGTTTTGCAAACGCCTATTTATAGAATTTTGTGAGGTGAGCCCTTATGCATAAAAAAATCGGAATTATCATATTTGCATGTATCATCATCGCTCTTCCCATTTTGACACTTGTTAAGCTGCCAAAAGAGAAAGCGCCTTTTTCCGAAAATGAAAATCGTTATCTGTCGGAATTTCCAACCGTCAGTCTTTCCTCCATCAAGGACGAGACATTTATGAACGGTTTTGATTCCTGGTTCTCTGACCGGTTCTATGGCAGGGAACAGTGGATCTCAGCCATGAATGATTCTGAACGATTGATGGGAAAAACAGAGATTTCAACTGTATATACAAAGGATGATCAGATGATGCAGGTGCTTTCAGATTATGATGATATCGGCGCCGCGTACAATGCTGATAAGATCCATACAAATCTTGCTGTTATTAACAGCTTCGCTGCAAAGCATCCGGAGGTTCCAACCTACTTCATGCTGTGTCCAACCTCTGTCGGTATCTATGGAGACTCCCTGCTGCCTGCAGCTGTTATGAATGTATCAGTTGACGAAAAAGACATGATAGAATCCTGTTATCGCGAGCTGTCCGGCGTGACACCGATCAATATATATAATACATTAAAAGAACATGATAGCGAGTATATCTATTATCGTACCGACCACCACTGGACATCCCTTGGTGCTTACTATGCATATCAGTCTGCCGGAGCAGAGCTTGGATATACTCCTTATGAACTGAAAGATTTTACAAAGGAAACCGCCAGTACAGAATTTCAGGGAACCCTGTTCTCAAAGACCTTGGATCAGTCTGTTACAAAAGATGAGATTGATTTCTACACTCTGGCAGATAATAGTGTAACACCATCCATGACGACATCGAATGGATTTGACAAAGAAGATTCTCATGACTCCATTTTCTTTCGCGACTATCTGAATGTCAAAGACAAATACGCATCCTATACCGGACAGAATGTTGCAGTTGCAACGATCAGCCGCAACAAAGCATCCGATGCGGAAAATGCTTCAAATACTTCGGATTCCGGAAAGCGTTCCATCCTTGTGATCAAGGACAGCTATGCGAATTCAATGATGCAGTTTCTGATCAATAACTACGATACCGTAACCATGATCGATCTGCGATACACGAATCAATCGATCAGCAATCTGGTAAATGTCGAAGACTACGATCAGGTATTATTCTTATACAACTGTATTACTTTTTCCGATGAAAACGACATCATAAAAGCGGGCTTATAAAAGGCCCGCTTTCTCTATATCCCTTCATTTGTAAATGGAGGTATAAAACTCTCTGATGCCGTTTCTCCTTCCTGGATGAAACCATTTTCTACACCAATCGAGATCGCATAATCAACCAGTTCATCATATTCCCGCTCTGTCAGTTTGCGGTTCAGTTCCGGGAACTTCTCACCGATACCCTCCATCGGAGTGTACTGGTTCATAATGCTGATGTAAATATTATTTCCATATGTTTTATATAAGTAACGGACGACCGCCTTGGAATCCTCGATACATCCCGGCAGCTCCAGATGACGGACAATAACACCACGCTTCATGATGCCATCCTCGTCAAATGTCGTCTGATCGCCTCCAACCTGTCGTACCATCTCCACCAGTGCCCGCTTCGCCACCTCCGGATAGTCCGGTGCGTGACTGTATCTTGCTGCCAGATCTGCCGACATATATTTGAAATCAGGCAGGTAAATGTCAATGTATCCATCCAACAGCTTCAGGGCTTCGATCTCCTCATACCCGCTGCAATTATAGACAAACGGAAGATCAAATTCCTTCTCCTTTGCCATATCGATTGCCTCTATGATCTGTGGAATAAAATGATCCGGCGTTACCAGATTGATATTATTGGCTCCCTGCTCTTTTAACTCAAAGAAGATTTCCGATAAGCGCTTTATCGTGATCTCTTTTCCATTCAAGCCCCCGGATATATCATGGTTTTGGCAATATGCACATCCAAGTGAACACCCGGAAAAGAATACCGCGCCCGATCCGTTCTCTCCGGAAATGCAAGGCTCCTCCCACATATGCAATGCCGCCCTTGCGGCTGATATTGATAATGTTTCATTACATGCCCCTGTCTGTCCGTTTATGCGGTTCACCCCGCATTTTCTCGGACACAGGTGGCAGCTTTCCAGTAATTTTCTAAGTTTCATCCTATCTTTCCCACGATCGTCTGTGCGAATTCCTTCAGCTTTGATTCCGGCATATCCTCGATCTTACCTTCATCCATCAGACCGGCAAGTGCAGGGTCGATTGGAAGCTTTACGACCGTCTCGATACCGAAACGATCCTGTATCTCCTCTACTTTACTCTCACCGAAGATGCTGTGTTCTTTGCCGCAATCCGGGCATTTGAAATATGACATATTCTCAACCAGACCTAAGATACGGATTCCCATATCGTCTGCCATACGGACTGCCTTCTCCACAATAAGAGACACCAGATCCTGTGGTGTTGTAACAATAACTGCGCCATCAACAGGCAGAGACTGGAATATCGTAAGCGGTACATCTCCGGTTCCGGGCGGACAATCAACCAACATATAATCAATATCTCCCCATACAACATCTGTATAAAACTGTTTTACTGCTCCCGCGATGATCGGACCACGCCAGATAACCGGTGCCGTCTGATCTTCGATCAACAGATTAATTGACATCATCTTGATTCCGGTCTTTGTTTCAACCGCATACAGGAAATCATCGCCTCTCTCCGGTTCTTCATTTATTCCAAATGCTGTCGGAATCGAAGGTCCGGTAATATCTGCATCCAGAACCGCCGTTTTATAACCAAGACGATTCAAGGTAACTGCAAGGGATGTCGTTACGGATGATTTTCCAACACCGCCTTTTCCACTGATAACTGCTATAATATGTTTGATCTTTGTTCCTTCATGTGGTGTTTCAAGTAAACTCTGAGGAGCAGTTCTTGATGAACAGCTCTCTCCACAACTACTACAATTATGATTACAACCTTCTGCCATTTTCTTATACTCCAAATTTCATTTCATATTTTTTCAACTCTTACAAATGCATATACTTTCTATATGAACCGCCATGTACTTATTCATACTGACGGAACCATGCACATTCTTCCTCATTGCACTGTACGCCTTCCGGGTTTTTCAGATTAATGTGAAATACATGTCCGCTGTCCGGATGTTTCTCTCCAAATGACCGGATCACATGCCGGATACCCAGCTTCTCCATTCGTTCATCCAGATGAATGGTCTGAAATCTCAGATCATCATTTACACTGTACATCAGATATGCCGGTGGAAAATCTTTCGTCAGATACTCAAGCTGTGAAAGGAACAGCTTTCTCTGCTCTTCAGATACTGCATAACTTCCATCTTCCTTCTTCATATACCAGTCAGAAATATTATCCTCCCGCTTGTCCATCTCATATGCTCCGCAGTTCAGGCACACAGCCTTTGGAAGTCTGTCATATGTAAAGAAATCCAGCTTGCTCCGATACGCTGCATTCCCGGCAATAATACAGTAATTTGCTGTAAGCTGCGCTCCTGCTGAATCCCCCAGCATATAAAACTTTTCCGTATCCAGATGAAGCATCCCTGCATTCTCGTGAATATAATGGATAATGTATGCCACATCCTCAATCGCTGCCGGATATTTGTTCTGAGGTGCCAGCCGGTAATTAAAATTTACAACCGCAAATCCCTTTGATGCCAGATGGCAGCAATAATAACTATACAGCTCTTTATCTCCATAAAACCATCCGCCGCCATGAATGCTGACGATCACCGGATATGATGTCTGTGCATCCAACTCAACCGGATAATATATGTCAAATAAACTGTTTGATGCATAACGTTCAGAATCAAGATTCGAAGCATCGTCCGGTTCATTATAATAAATGATTCTTTCATTATCTTCTCTCTGGAAAGATTCATTCCATTTTTTAACGTCTATCGCTTTCTTATAATCCAGATTCTTGATCTGAATTACATTATTCGGATATATCAGTCCTTCATCCCGCTTTGCATCACTGGCACTCCATGCATGCCGCATATTTAACCATGCCGGAAGCTCTGCATTTTTATTTCCTTGATTTATAATTTCTGAAACATTTTTCATATTATTCTATTTCCTCTAATATCACATAATATATGAGTCTATCTTACTCTCTGACAAATACGAATGCAAGAAAACAATAAACTTCCAGTAAAGATTTAATTAAATTAAGCACGATTCTCTTGTAATCAATGTTTTTCTCGTGTAATATTTGACCATAGTAAAAAATGTATATGACAGAACAGGAGGCTTTTATATGAATAAACTAAAAACCATCTTTCGTTCCCTACACTGGAAAAATATCCTCGGGCTGACCATTGCCGGGCTTATCAATGCCTTCGGTATTACGATATTTTTAAGTCCTGTTAATCTCTATGACAGTGGCATATCCGGTACTTCCATGCTGCTAAGCCAGATCACTCCGGAACACCTGTCACTTTCTGTTTTCCTTATTATTTTAAATATTCCACTATTCTTATATGGCTGGAAAAAGCAGGGATCCACCTTCACCATCTATGCGATCTATGTAGTTGCGATCTACTCTCTGGGTGCATGGTTGATTACAGATGTCCTTCCTGTCGATGTCCGATTTGTATCTCCGCTTGCAGGCTCCGATCTGCTTCTGTGCGCACTCTTTGGCGGTCTGATCTCCGGTGCGGGAAGCGGACTTGCGATCCGTTTTGGCGGTGCAATGGATGGTATCGAGACACTTGCGATCATATTTGCCAAACGCCTTGGCATCACCGTCGGAACCTTTGTTATGGCATATAATGTAATGCTTTATATCATCTGTGGCATTATCCTGAACAGTTGGATCCTGCCTCTCTATTCCATCGTTACATATATGGCTGCACTTAAGACTATCGACTTTATCGTAGAAGGTATTGACCGTTCCAAAGCCGCCTATATCATTACAACGAAGCCACAGGAAATCTGTCAGGAACTCTCGGATACATTTTCCTGCGGTATAACGATGATCGATGCAAAGGGCTTCTATTCGGATCAGGAAAAGACCATGATCTACATTGTTGTAAACCGTTTCCAGATTGGAAAGATGAAGAATATTGTCCATGAACTTGACGATAAAGCCTATGTCTCCATCAGCGAGATTGCCGAGGTTTACAGCTTTAACAAACAATAATATCTCAATAACTTATTTGCGCAACAGAAACAGGCACCGGTATTATCACCAGTGCCTGCCTTGCATAAATACTTATGTGTTTATATGCCTGTGAATTATTCAGCAAGCTTTTTTAAAGAGATATTTGATACTGTGATTGTAGATGCAGGGGTATCAACATCCGCAATCTTACCCATAGAGAGGAAGAATCCAGCATCAGTATCTGTCTCTTCATTCATTGTGAATGTAATGGTTTTTACAACCTCTTCATTCTTTGGAAGAACAATTGTTTCTCCACCATACCATTTATAAGTGTTGCTCATGAAATTCAATAATACCGTTCTTGCTTCGGTTGACTTTAAAGTAATACTTGCTTCATAGGTCTTTCCATTTTCCAATGCCAGTCCCGTCTGCTTCAACTGTACATTCCAGTCAGCAGTTCCAACATCTGATAATTCATAAGTGATAACACCCTTATCAACTGTCTGTGTTCCAACAGCATCACCCATAATACCACCTTCCCAGTTTGAAAGTCCATTGTCTCCCTCTGAGAAATCTGCGTTCTTGATCAGATTCACATCTGACTCCGTCTCATCAACCTTTGGAGCATCAATTTTCTCAAGAATAATATCATCAATACAGATTCTATGCTGCTGTTTGATCTGAACACCGCCTACAGCACCCATAGAAATACTTAAAATTGTTCTAGGATCACTCTTGTTCTTCATCTTGAACTCAACAACAATAGACTGATATTCATCTGTAAGATCAACTGTCTTTGATCCTGAATATGGTGTCCAGTCATCATCAGATGAACCATCTCTCTGAAGTGCAACCATAAGCTTACGGTTCATATCTGATTTTGCCTTTAATGATAGTCTGTACCACTGACCTTCTTCAAGACTAATATTGTTCTGCTTTAACTGGATCATCCAGTCCTGAGCACCTGTATCCTTGATCGTAAAATCTGCTGCATAATCTTCTGTCTGACTGTCGACTACATAAGATACATTTGTGCTGCCTTCTGCATATACTTCGTAACCGGAGAAACCTGCCTTAAAACTTCCGTTCTTAATCAGTGTATTTTCAACAACGCGAACATTGTCCAAATAGATCGTTCCCTTATTTCCAAGGAAATATGTTATCGTCTTAAATGCATCAGTTAACTCTTCCGGTGTTTTAAATACATAGTTAAATGTCTGTTTGTCTGTTGTTACATCTGCAGTAAATGTTTCACCTGCAATAACTACATCAAGCTGCATATCTGTATCTGCCTGTGCGTCAAAGCTCAATGCATATTCTGTCTCACCGTTAAGTGGAAGACCATCCTGTGAAAGGATTACATCCGCTTTATTCTTTGTATCAGCCTTTACCATAAGACGACGGCCATCTGCCAATCCTGTTACGCTAACTACTGCCTGGCAGTTATTTGTCACAGTCCAGTCACCGAGACGATTCTTACCTTCCTGAAAACCACCATTGTAAATATAGTTACCATCTGATAAAGGTTTTTTACTATTATCAATTTCCTTCTGTGCTGTCTTTTTAATTGATACATTTGTAATGTATACAGTAGCTGTTGAATCTGTAGCACCGAAATTGAACTCCAGACGTGCATTTGCATCCGGCTTATCCATCATGGTGTATGTATAAGTATAGGTCTGCTTCTCTGTTTTCAGGTCAACAACCGTATCATTCAGATAACGCTTGTAGGAACGATCTGGTGCAGATACATCTACTTTCATAGTACGTGCTTCATCTGCCCATGCATCAAATGTTACTGTATATTCGCCGCCTTTTTCTGCAGGAATTGATGGCTGAACAAGCTGAATACTGTAATCAACTGTTCCTGCATTATCTGTATGTATTTCAATTGTCTTGTCATTAATAACTGCATTTCCTTCTCCTTCTAAAGTGGTAAGGAATTTCCAGTCTATGTCATCTGTGAGATCTTCTGTCTTAGCAAAATCTCCATTGTTTACATAGTTTCCATTTGCATCCGGATCACGGATAATTACTTCGTTAACAGGTTTTTCTACATCTTCATTGTAGCTGTCCTTCTGATATACTTTTACATAATCAATACTATAACTCTGAGTATTGATATAATCTGCATCATCATCCGGATATCCAACCCATGATCCACCAACTGCAAGATTTAAGATCATGTAAAATGGCTGATCAAATGGTGCCGGATAAGCAACCTCTGTCTCACCTTCAACTGCTGTGAACCAGTCACTTGTCTCATGATATTTTACTCCATCTACATACCATGTGATTTTACCTGGCTGCCAGTCGCATGAAAATGTATGATATTCATCTGCAAAATTTCCATCTTCTAATGTATATGTCCCCTGTTTTTCAGCATGTGGACTTCCATAATGAATCGTACCATAAACCTTATTTGTTTCCTGACCCATAACTTCCATAGCATCAATCTCTCCACATCTTGGCCACTGTCCATACAGATTTTCATCTGTTGGCATCATCCAGAAGGCCGGAAGGAAACCTTTTCCGCTTGGAACCTTAGCTCTTACCTCAAACAATCCATATGTAAAATCATGCTTACCCTGAGTATTGATTCTTCCTGAAGTAATAGAATATGAACCATCTTCATTCTTTGTCTTGACAGGCTGGATAACCAGCTTTCCATCCTTTACATATACATTCTGATCAGACTTTACATATGCCTGTAATTCACTGTTTACCCATCCTGGTGCATGCTCTTCATAATTCCAGTCATCCTCATTTAACGCATCACCATCAAAGTCATCTTCCCATTTCAGAGTATATCCCTCATAGGAAAGCTTATTATCTTTGTCGTCCGGCTTATTTGGGGTCTCTGGCTTGTTTGGTGTCTCTGGCTTGTTTGGTGTCTCCGGCTTGTTTGGTGTCTCCGGCTTGTTTGGGGTTTCCGGCTTGTTTGGGGTTTCTGGTTTATTGGATGGCTTGGTGGTCTTCTTTTTAATAGTAATTTTACATTTTGCCTTCTTTCCGCTGCCATCTTTAGCCGTAGCTGTAATTGTAACCGTTCCAGCCTTCTTACATGTAACAACACCCTTCTTACTTACTGTTGCAATCTTCTTATTGCTTGAAGTAAACTTTACACCCTTTACACTGGATTTTTTAGGTGAAACTGTTGCTTTTAATTTTACTTTCTTGCCAACCTGTGTTTTCACCTTGCTTTTATTGAGCTTTACAGATTTAACAGGTGTTCCAACAATAACCTTCAAAGTTGTCTTTTTCTTCTTATTCACCTTGCTTCTTACTGTTATAGTTGCTTTTCCCTTTTTCAGTGCTTTGATTTTACCGGTTTTACTTACCGTAGCAACCTTCTTATTTGAAGATTCATAGGTTACCTTTTTACTGATTTTTCCATTTACAGTTACTTTTGTTTTCAACTGGTATGATTTTTTTGCTTTTAAAACAAGTGTTTTTGTCTCAGGCTTTACAATCGATACCATCTTGATTGTTGCTTTTTTTGTTGTTGCAGCCATAACCGGCATCTGGATGGTGCTTACTAAAAGTGTAAGAGCCATTAAAAAAGCAATAATCTTTTTTGCATTTTTCATAAATACATACCTCCCGTATAGATTTTTATTATGCAAATAGTATAAGAAGATTACAGTTTTCTTTATATCGTTTATATTACTTTTATATCGTTTTATTGACCATAGCCATGTTTTATGATACAATTTATACAAATTTACTAATAGTCATTTTGTTTTATCTGTCATATTTACTATATAGTCTTATGACTGCTTTATACGAATGGGGATAGGATATGCAACTAAAAAAAGAACTTGTATACCGAGAATTTGTTCAAAGGGAAAATAATCTTCTGCGGGCTCCATACAATCCGGAGGTTTCCTTTTATGCAGCGATAAAAGAAGGAGATGTAGCAAAGGTTAAACAGCTGTGTCAGGAATCCTTATTAGACAAAGAAGGATTAGGCACCTTGTCCGATCACTATCTTCAAAACATAAAATACCATTATGTCATTACAACAGCAATTATTGCACGTTACTGCATTGAAGGTGGTATGGAATTGTCAAATGCCTACAGTCTGAGCGATTTCTATATCCAAAAAGCGGACCGTTGCAAAACGCCAGAGGAAGTTGCAGCACTTCATCCTGCCATGTGTATGGATTATGCGAAACGAATGCGAAACCTTCGAAAATCCAAAATATCATCACTCCATATTGCTGTCTGTCTGGATTATATCTATGATCATCTTCATACTCATATCACAGCAGAACAGCTTGCTAAGCTGACAGGATTAAATATCTCCTATCTATCCCGGCTTTTTAAAAAGGAAACCGGTCAGACAATCAGCAACTATATTCGTGATAAAAAAATTGAAACAGCGAAAAATATGTTACTTTATTCTGATTTCTCGCCTTCTGAAATTGCCTCAATTCTGGCATTTCCCAGCCAGAGTTATTTTACAGAAGTATTTCGAAAGACAACTGGAGTCACTCCAAGAAAATATCAGGAATCTTTTTTACGAACAACTGCCCTTGGAAAATAATACAACAACTATCTGTGCATATCTTGTGTTATACTGGATATGCACATTTTATATTGTAAGCTTATTTCAAGGAGGCACATATGTCTGTATTATCATCTATAGAACCACAAAATGTATTTCATTATTTTGAAGAAATCTGCTCCATCCCACATGGCTCCGGTCATACCGATGTGATCAGTAATTATCTGACAGCATTTGCCGAAGCGCATGAACTGAAATATATCAAAGATGCTTCCAACAATGTCATTATCTTTAAGCCGGGAACCTCCGGCTATGAGACTTCTGCCCCTGTCATACTGCAGGGACATATGGACATGGTTGCTGTGAAAGAAAAGGACTGCCCGATCAATATGGATACCGACGGTCTGAAACTCAAATTGGAAAATGGCATTATCAGCGCAGAAGGCACGACCCTTGGCGGTGATGATGGAATCGCTGTCGCATTTGCACTTGCAATACTCGACTCCCACGATATTCCACATCCACCATTAGAAGCTGTCTTTACGGTTGACGAGGAGATCGGTATGCTCGGTGCGGCAGCTCTTGACTGTTCGCCACTCTCATCCCGTATCATGTTAAATCTTGATTCCGAAGACGAAGGCTATCTGCTTGTCAGTTGTGCAGGCGGCGCAACCGCAGATGTTCAGATCCCCGTTATATGGGAAAATACGAACGAAAAGGCATCGGCCTATAAACTCTCTGTCTCACATGCCTGTGGCGGTCATTCCGGTGTCGAGATCAACAAGCAAAGTGCAAATGCCAGCAAGGTGCTGGGACGTGTTCTGAACGCACTTGCAAATGATTTTGATATGAAATTATCCACGCTCTCCGGCGGTTTAAAAGATAACGCCATCCCGACCGATGCAGAAGCTGTCGTTATCTTTTCTGATACCGATATGTCTGGCATAAACACACCAGACCATGCAAATATTCCAGCAAATCCTGTGCACTCAAGCCTTCAGGATCTCATCTCCAAATGGAATCAGATCATCCGTCATGAATACACCCATACAGACCCGGATATCTGTATCACCTTAGAGCCTGTTGATCTTCCGGCAGCCACAATGACAGATACATCTACCCATACCGTGATCGATGTCTTAATGACTTATCCAAATGGTGTCCGGAAAATGAGCAAAGATATCGCAGGGCTGGTTCAGACTTCCCTGAACCTCGGTATCCTGTCAACGATCAAACCAGACGATCAATCAACAAATGGCATAGTATCTTTTAAAAGCTCCGTCCGAAGCAGTATCGGAAGTGAAAAAGATGCTCTGCTTAACAGCCTGAAATCTCTCGCCACTCTTGCAGGCGGAACACTGACAGTAACCGGAGATTATCCTGCATGGGAATACCGGGAGGTCTCTCCTCTTCGCGATCTGATGGTAAAAATATTTAAACAGCAATATGGAAAAGAACCTGTGATACAGGCACTCCATGCCGGTGTAGAATGTGGAATCTTTGCGTCGAAAATGCCGGGACTCGACTGTGTATCCTTCGGACCGGATATGGACGATATCCACACAACCAATGAATCCATGAACGTTGAAAGTGTCCGCAGAACATGGGAATATACCTTAAAGATATTGAAAGAATTGAAATAATATATCTTAAAAAAAGGAGCTGACACCTAACAATTCTATTGTTATCGTGTCAGCTCTTATCATAAAAGAATCTGAGAGAAATTAATAATATTTTATCTTACTTAGTATATAAATGTTATTTGTTGTTTGTCATCACTTGTTTGACTGCTTCCAAGCCCTACAACCCTCAAACTAACACTTTTATTCTTATCTATTGTGTTAGTAAGATTCATTGTAGTGTTTTTATTGTTCTTGTATAACTTAATTGATGATGAATATGCCGCCCAACTACCTGATATATTAGAACGGACTTGTCCATAACAGTACTCCATTTTACCAAATCCAGATGCATTCTTTGCATACACTATTTTTCCTGTTGATGTTTTTGTATATATACCATGAACGCT
>ULRP01002859.1_pt1 | contig 22112 bp, 19 predicted proteins | sample 1955521 | NCBI WGS metagenome assembly ULRP01 (sample SAMEA4835685, study PRJEB28245) | human gut metagenome | biome: gut microbiome; material: fecal sample | place: Denmark | collected 2008
AGCTTGGAAGGCTAGTGTTCTACCATTGAACTACACCCGCTTAATCTGAGCTTGGCGAAGAGAAGATATTAAGTCGGGGTGACAGGACTCGAACCTGCGACCTCCTGATCCCAAATCAGGCGCTCTAGCCAAACTGAGCCACACCCCGATAAGGCATTTATTTGTCTGCCTCGTCTCAACGCAAGTGTTATTATACATAAAGCAGGGGTGGTTGTCAACAACTTTTTTTAAAAAATTTAAAATGCCGAAAAATATAGGAAAATAGCGCCATTTCTTGGAATTTGTCGACGAGTGTGGTACACTAGGCAATGCAAAAAGATTTTTAAAGAGGAAAAAACAATGGATAATTTTATATTTAGTGTGAATGTGACGATTCCGATTTTCCTGATTATTCTGTTAGGATATATATTAAGAAGGATCGGTTTTCTGACGGACGAATTTGTGCGTGTGGCGAATAAATATGTGTTTATTGTCGCACTTCCGGTTATGTTGTTCCGGGATATTGCAGGTTCCGATGTGAGAAAGGATATGAATGTAAAGTTCTTCCTGTTCTGTATGATCGTGACGATCATTATGTTCTTTCTTGTGTGGGGCATTGCAAAGCTTACCCTGAAGGACAAGACAATGGTAGGGGCGTTTGCACAGGCGGGCGCGCGGGGAAGCGCAGCAATTCTGGGTGTTGCATTTGTGGAGAATATCTGTGGGGAGATCGGTATGACACCGCTTATGATCGTGGCGGCAGTTCCGTTCTTCAATATATTATCAGTCATTATATTGGTATTTAATGCAAATACAGAGGCAAATAAAGATTATGGTAAAATCAAGAACGCTTGTATCAACATTGCGAAAAATCCAATTATTATAGGAATTGTTCTGGGACTGATCGCATCACTGGTACGGTTGCCAATCCCGACGATTCCGGCACGGACACTCAATTATGTTGCGCAGACTGCAACACCGATTGCATTGCTGGCGGTGGGTGCCGGGTTTGACACGAAACAGGCGATTGCCAGACTCAAGCCTGCCCTTGGTGCAACTTTTATCAAACTGATCGGATTGCCACTCGTGTTTTTACCATTTGCATATAAGTTCGGATTTGCACCGAGTGAGATGGTAGCAATTTTGATCATGCTGGCATCCCCGACGACGGTGAGCTGTTATGTCATGGCGAAGAATATGGACAACGATGATATCCTGACTTCCAATGTTATTGTGCTTACGACATTGCTGTCGTCTGTGACACTTACCTTGTGGATCTTTATTTTGCGCTCGATTGGATGCATCTAAAAACCACGTAAATATGCGGGCTTCAGAGCATCTGAAAAAAACATGTTAAAAAATTCAAGAAAATGCTTGACAAATGGAAGCAAGGTATGTAAAATAGCAAGAGTGTTGAGCAAACAACACAAAAACGAATGGGATCTTAGCTCAGCTGGGAGAGCATCTGCCTTACAAGCAGAGGGTCATAGGTTCGAGCCCTATAGGTCCCATTTTTATGGCGGAATAGCTCAGTTGGCTAGAGCACACGGTTCATACCCGTGGTGTCGAGGGTTCAAATCCCCCTTCCGCTATTTTTTTATGCCTGAAATTCTATATAGAATAGAATGTGCAAATAGAATCTCATGTCAGAAATGGCATGAGTTTTTTTGTGTCTTTTTGTCGATGTGCGGTTGTCGAATCCGTTCGGATGCTGCTCTAAAATGTGTAAATAATGCAGGAAATGTGATTAATTGTGACAAAATATCGAAAAATGTTACAAAAATGTTTCAAATATTTCTAAAAAATTTCAAAAATGTATTGACAAGTTAACAAACATGATGTTAAATAGGGGAAGTTTGTTGCGAACAAACGGTTTTGGAAAAGGAGTGATTAGATGAGGTTAAACATCGAAAAGCTAATGATAGGATTTGTGATGATCTTAGCAGTATGTTTATACGCACCAACATTATTGGAAGATTACAAAGCCAATAGCACAACAAATGAGAAGGTAACAGAGGTACTTGCAGAAGCTCCGGCACCGGCAATGACAACAGAGTCTATGGTGCTTGCAGCAGTTACAACGCAGGAGCGCATCGGGGAAGCTGTTCAGGCAGCGAAAGTTACAGAGAGTATTGGGAATGATATGACAAAGGCTGTAACGACTGATGTAGCAAAACTCACACCGAAGTTTCAGACAAATATGAATGTGACAAATATGATAGAAGAAACATCGGTTGCAGACAGAAGCATGCTTCAGACGATGGTCGAAGCACGGACGAATCCGGTATATTCGGAGTTCATCGCACATGTAAAGTCATTACCAGTTGAGATCAAGCCGTCACTGATGGCGAGCGACGAGCGAGACAAGGTATTGGCAGTTCGCGACAATTATGATGAATTCCTGAAGACGGTAGAGACATATTATGCAGAGAAGGCAGTTTTAAAAACCGCACAAAATGCACAGACATATGTGACTACATATACAAATCAGACCGGAGACGGAAAGCTGACTGCATCCAAGGGTGTAAACTACGGACCAAGCGGAAAAGAAACGTATTACAACTTGAATATGAATGGTGTCGTAGCAACGATGCAGGGAATGGGAATTCCAGGGCAGTATTGGGTTCGCGAGGATGGCGTAAAAATGTACGGTGATTATGTTATGGTTGCCGCAGATCTGAACACACATCCAAGAGGATCGCTTGTAGAGAGCAGCCTTGGTACAGCGATAGTAGTAGATACAGGCGGATTTGCAGCGTCAAATCCAAATCAGTTAGATATTGCAACTGCATGGTAAAAGAAAAGGGAATGTTTTCATGAATTACATGGAAACATTCCCTTTTTTCTTTTAAATCAAATTGGCAAATTCGGATTCACCGTTATGACTGGTTATTATCCTGATTATCGTATTTAGCCTTTAAATCATCCATCGGTGTGGAACCAAAGGTTTCAAGCGGTGTCTTTAATGTACGCTCTAAGTCCTCCTGCTCCTTGTTCTTCTGTGCGGTACGCTTCTTCCACCATGAGAAGAGGATACATACGACGATGACAACCGCTGCTGCGATGATCAGTACCTTGAATACGCCAGCAGAATGATTCGTTGCCTTGGCGATGGTACGAGTCTTTACGAACATTACATAGAACTGGATACCGGTTGCATCGTAGAATTCCTGTGCGCCGGTTACGACGTTGTTCTTTGTATCAATCCAGTTTAAATCATCCCGATAGCAGTGAGAGTCAAATGCCTTGTCGGATTTGATTTTTGAGATGCCATCCTGCTTCATGATTTCCAATGTGTCTTCCAGCATGCCCTTTAACTGGATACCGAGATCATCATTGTAGTTATTCTGATATGCGGAGATCATACTGTTAATGTATGTATCCATAAGTGCATTGGCTTTGACACCATATTTGAACTGACCATTGTCGTTTTCATCTACGACCAGGAGCAGTCCGTCCTCGCGACCGCTGAATATTGTATTATACTGATCTTCTGCGTATTCGGAAATACGGTTATCGCTGAGTGTGTCGCCTGTATATCCACCTTTAAACTGCATATAGAAAGAGAATACGATCAGGACGAGCATGAGCATGATTATAGTAACAAATGCACCGCCGCTACTGCCGTTTGAATATACGTAAGTTGTTCTGCCTCCATAATATCTTCTTCTCGGTGGTGGAGGTGGTGGCATGCCCGGACCTCCATGATAGTAATGTGGCCCCGGACCGTAATCGTCGTATGGTCTAGGTCCCGGACCGGGACCGTGAGGCCTTGGACCACCGCCAAAACCGCCTCCGCGTGAACCACTGCTGCGAAAGCTACCGCCACCGCCGCTGAAACTTGCACCATGATGACTGCCGCCACCGTGACCGCCGCTGCTAAAGCCGCCGCCACCGCCGCCGGATCTTCCCATAATAAACCCTCCTCATTATGTATAAATTTGTACAGTACATTTTTCTCTATGACTGTGATAGTGACATTTTACAATGAAATGACAGATTCGTAAATATAGAAAAACAAATTGTGGCAATTCTAACCATGAGAAAAGGAAACGTTTGCATATATGGGGCAAATATGATAGATTATAGTACGATACTTTAATTTTGCCTGATATAAAGGAGCGTAGGAACCATGAGAGTTGGCATGGGATATGATGTGCATAAATTAGTCGAGGGACGCCGCCTGATTTTGGGAGGCGTGGAGATCCCGTATGAGAAAGGTCTGCTTGGACATTCGGATGCGGATGTGCTGGTGCATGCGATTATGGATGCGCTGCTTGGAGCTGCAGCTTTGGGAGATATCGGAAAACATTTCCCAGATACCGATCCGGCTTACGAAGGCGCGGACAGTATGCGGCTTCTGGAGGAAGTGCGGAAGCTTCTGGATGCAAATAATTATGTGATTGGAAATGTAGATGCAACCGTGATTGCGCAGCGACCAAAGCTTGCGCCGTATATTGATGCAATGCGGGAGAACATTGCGGCACGGCTGCAGATTGATAAAAATCAGGTTAATGTCAAGGCGACAACAGAGGAAGGTCTTGGATTTACCGGGCAGGGACAGGGAATCAGTTCCCAGGCGATCTGCCTGCTTGAGACAATCGATAATTTTGATTATCGAAGCTCGCGTGTGGTAGATGATACTGTAGAAAATGCTGCCAATCCATGCATGGGATGCATGGGGTGTGCAAAAAGATAAAAACAATAGATAGATATAGGAGGATATTTTAGTTTCATGAGTGACGGAGACAGTTGCAGGCTCAAATATTTTGAAGGTGAACCGGAGGTGCTTGCTGAGGTTCGACAGATGTGGGATGAAATATTTGATGATCCGGAGGAATTTGCGGATTATTATTTTACAGAGATTTGTAAGCAAAATAAGATTTTACTTGCTTATAAGGGGGATGTGCTGGCAGGCATGATCCATCTGAATCCTTATGAGATGCAAGTAGAAGGGAAAAAGGAACTGTGCTATTACATAGTCGGAGTGGCTGTGAAACCGGAATATCGGGAGCAGGGCATCATGCACAAAATGATGCAGCGCGTGCTTGCAGATATGAAAAAGGACGGCAGAGCGTTTACGTTTTTGATGCCGGAACGGGAAGAATACTATGAGAGCCTTGGCTTTGAGAAGGTATTTCATACGTTGGAACTGGATATTGATATTGCAGAGCTGGAGGACGAGGATGTCGTACCGGATGATCTTTCTGGTGAGGAAGGATATTATACGAAGAATCTGAAAGATCTGCATGAGGAACGCGCAGATATACTGGAGCATCTGTCTGGAGAAGTAAATGATGCACTGGCAAAGAAATATCAGATTTACGCGCATCGTACGCCGCAATATCTGGAGCAGATGTGCATGGAACATCGCTGCCAGAATGGAGATGTGGTAGCTGTGTATGAGGATGGTATGCACATGGATGACGGGCAGGTGGAAGAACGTCTGGCAGGTATGTTTTCTTATGATATCTATGATGATACGATGTATGTGGAGCGTTTTGAAAGCTTTGATGATCATGTGCGATATGTGCTGGATGCAGCGGTAAGGCTGGCAGAACATGCATTTTGCAGAAGACTGGTCGTGACGATGTCGGAGCGGCATTTCTGCGATGATATTGCAAATATGCTTGGCGTGTCTGTACGGATGAACGACGGATATGGGTTTATGGCGCTTTCACTGCAGGGGGATGATTCATTGATGTCGATACTGCATGAAGCAAGTTTTTTCGATGAAATTGTATAAAAACAGATAGAATTTTTAAGAAAAACTTTGATTATGAAAGTATATGTGATATAATTTATCAGATAATGACGCACGAGAAACGATGCGTAAATATAAAGTAAATTTTTAAGAGATAGGGGTAGACCATGTATAAGATTGTAAAAAAAGAAGTCTTAAATTCGGTTGTTGTCATGATGGAGATTGAAGCTCCTTATGTAGCTGCACGCTGTGAGGCAGGACAGTTTGTCATCGTCAGAGTGGATGAAGATGGCGAGCGTATTCCTCTTACAATTGCGGATTTTGACCGCGAGCGCAATACAGTTGAGATTATTTTCCAGGTAGTTGGATATTCAACAACTCTGATGGCAAAGCTGAATGAGGGCGATTACCTTCAGGATTTTGTAGGTCCACTTGGACAGCCGGCACCGCTCAACAAAGAGTGGAAACGTGTGATCGGTATCGCGGGCGGTGTTGGAGCAGCGCCACTTTATCCACAGGCAAAGAAGCTTGCTGAGCAGGGTACAAAAGTGGATGTGATCATCGGCGGACGTACCGCAGAGCTTGTACTTCTCAAGGAGAAGTTCGAGAAGTTCTGTGACAATGTATATATCATGACAGATGATGGTTCTCTTGGCGAGCAGGGCGTTGTTACTAAGAAACTGCAGGAGCTTCTGGATGCTGGCGTGCAGTATGACCATGCAATCGCAATCGGACCACTCATCATGATGAAGTTTGTAGTAGCACTTACAAAGAAGCCGGAATACAACCTTCCGACAGCCGTTTCTTTGAATCCGATCATGATCGATGGTACAGGTATGTGTGGCGGATGTCGTGTCACAGTTGGTGGCGAGACGAAGTTTGCATGCGTAGATGGACCGGATTTCGACGGATTTGAGGTTGATTTTGATCAGTGTATGAAGCGCCAGACATTCTTCAAGGAAGAAGAACACGAGTGTATGATGAAGCTTCAGGCAGATCAGATGCAGAATTAGGAGGGAACGAAAGATGCCAAATATGAGTCCAACAAAGGTTCCTATGCCACAGCAGGATCCCAATGTACGAAATAAGAATTTTGAAGAGGTTGCAACCGGTTATACAGCTGAGATGGCAATGGAGGAAGCAACCAGATGTATTAACTGTAAGAACAGACCTTGTATGACTGGATGCCCGGTTAACGTACCGATTCCTGGATTTATCGAGCAGGTAGCTGCCGGTAACTTCGAGAAAGCATACGAGATCATTACAAGTGAGAATGCACTTCCGGCAATCTGTGGACGTGTCTGCCCACAGGAGAATCAGTGCGAGGGTAAGTGTATCCGTGGTATCAAGGGTGAGTCTGTATCCATCGGACGTCTGGAGCGTTTCGTGGCAGATTACCACATGGCACACGGTGCAAAGGCAGAACTGAACATCGAGAAGAATGGCAAGCGTGTAGCAGTTGTCGGTTCCGGTCCTGCAGGTATTACATGTGCAGGTGAACTTGCAAAGAAGGGTTACGATGTAACGATTTTTGAAGCATTACATAAGGCTGGTGGCGTGTTGAGCTATGGTATTCCTGAGTTCCGTCTTCCTAAGTCTCTGGTTGCAAAGGAACTGGAGAATATTACAGATCTTGGTGTAGATCTTGAGACAAATGTTGTAATCGGACGTTCTCTGACCGTGGATGATCTGTTTGCACGCGGATTTGACGCAGTATTTCTTGGAACGGGTGCCGGACTTCCAAACTTCCTTCGCATTCCGGGCGAGAACCTGCTTGGCGTATATTCCGCAAATGAGTTCCTGACACGTGTCAATCTGATGAAGGGTTATAAGAAGGGCGAAGTTCCAACACCTGTCAAGGTCGGCAAGCGTGTTGCCGTTGTCGGTGCCGGTAACGTAGCGATGGATGCAGCAAGAACGGCTAAGAGACTTGGTGCAGAGGAAGTATATATTGTATATCGTCGTGGTGCAGAGGAAGTACCTGCCCGTAAGGAAGAAGTTGAGCATGCAAAGGAAGAGGGCGTGATTTTTAAGCTCCTGAACAACCCGGTTGAGATCCACGGAGAAGATGGCTGGGTAACTGGCATCGAGGTAGTTGCACAGGAACTTGGTGAGCCAGATGCTTCCGGACGTAGACGTCCGCAGCCGATCGAGGGATCGAATACGGTAATTCCGGTTGAGACAGTTGTCATCGCAATCGGTCAGTCACCGAATCCGTTGATCCGCCAGACAACCGAAGGACTGGAAACACAGAAGTGGGGCGGTATCATCGTCAACGAAGAAACTGGTGAGAGTACGCGCGAGCATGTGTATGCCGGTGGTGATGTTGTTACAGGTGCAGCAACCGTTATCCTTGCAATGGGTGCCGGTAAGAAGGCGGCAAAGGCAATTGATGAGTCATTAAAGGAAATGTAAGTATGGTAAATAACTTGGAAGGTTATGCGGAATACGCAGTACAAAAGAAATTAAAAGCAAAGGACCGGATGCCTGTTGTGGCATCCGCTGCTTTGATGGTTGTAGGACTTGCGATCTGGACGTTTATAGCAGGCTGGGTAGGTCCGTCGATTCTGATTATAGGTATTGCTCTTACGATTATTACAGCGACGCGGCAGGAATTGGAGTATGAGTATATATTTGTGAACGGGGATTGCGAGATCTCGAAGATCGTAAAACGCTCATCACGGAAAAAGGTTTATGAGTTTGAGGCAGGTAAGATTCAGAAGGTGCTGCCATATACTTCAATCCTGTTTGACAATGAACGTCAGGCACATCCGGATATGATCATCCGGGATTACACTTCCTGCTTTCCGGACAGGAAAGAGAAGTGGTACGCATTCATCAACAACAGCAAAAACCGCACGGAAGCGGTAATTGTGGAACTGAATGATAAATGCATAGAGCATGTGAAGCTGTTCTATAAGAATAAATATAGTGAATAACCAAAAATCCGGAACCTCGATTTGCATCGAAGCTCCGGATTTCTTTTTGTGTATATTATATATACGTATACGAAATATGTACAATTATGGCTCAAGTGGGGTCATCTTAAGACCTTTGTACATCTTGGAATAAATACTTTTTTCATCCTGATAGAGCACATAGCCACGCGCACCATCTTTTACGATGTAGGCATATTTGTTCTTCTGAACATTCATATACAGAACTTCCTCTACGTTCAGTTCTTTTGCTTTTGCCTTCGCCGTATATACGTTAAGTGGCTCTAATTTGAATTTTTTAACTGCCTGATCCACTGTCATAGTTTCTTACCTCCCATATAGCGATTCTATCGTTTTTACTCTTGCCCTTCAAGCTGTAAAAATATATAATCATAACTAACTATATTATAGTTCTTTCATTGACTTTAGTATATTGTATATTATTGCTAAAGTCAACTGTGAATATTGCACAAAAATCGTCATTTTTGTAGGTCGATTGGACGACTTTTTTCGTCGAAGTGACAAGGAAGGGATAAAAATGGACAAGGAAATAAACGAAAATGTAAAAAAAACAAAAAAAATGTTATTGCATGTATGCTGTGCACCGTGCAGTTCCCATGTGCTGAGTGTATTATATGAAGAATTTGATATCACGGCTTTTTTTTACAATCCAAACATCACGGAAAAGGAAGAATACGAGAAGCGGATCGAAGAATTGAAACGGTTTACACAGGAGGCTGAGTTTGCGAGAAATGTAGTTGTGTGTGACGGTGCGTATGAGCCGGAGAAGTTTTATGCGATCGCGAAAGGCTTGGAGAAAGAACCGGAGCGTGGACGCCGCTGCTATAAGTGTTATGAACTGCGGTTAGAGGAGACCGCCCGGTATGCGAAGGAGCACGGTTTCGATATTTTTACGACGACACTTTCGATTAGTCCGCACAAAAACGCGGCATGGTTAAACGAGATCGGTGAGCGGATGGCAGAAAAATATGGCGTTGCATATCTGTACAGTGATTTCAAGAAAAAAAATGGATATGCTCATTCCATCGAGCTGTCACGGGAGTATCACCTGTACCGGCAGGACTATTGTGGATGTATTTACAGCCGCTTGGAAAGGGAAGAACAAAAGAAGAATAAAAGAATCTGACAAAAGGGGTTGTGCTATGGCGAAAATTGATGTATAATTTTTGCAATTTGAGAAAAAAAGAGCTTCGGATAACTATGCAATTTTTCCGTTTCACTCTTTTTTTTTGAGCAAATTTCTTGTTTTGCAAGTAAATCTAAGAAGAAAGGACAAAGACTATGAAAGCATTTCTGATACTGGAAGATGGCCATGTATTCGAGGGGAAAAGCGTCGGTTCGACCAAGGAAATTATCAGTGAGATCGTATTTAACACATCGATGACTGGTTATCTGGAAGTACTGACGGATCCTTCTTATGCAGGACAGTCTGTGTGTATGACGTATCCGTTGATTGGTAACTATGGTATTTGTAAGGAAGATATGGAGGCGGAGCGCCCATGGCAGTCTGGCTTTATTGTCAGAGAACTGGCGAAGCGGCCAAGCAACTTCCGAAGCGAGGAAAGTGTCGAGTCATTTCTTATAGAAAATGATATTACCGGAATTGAGGCAATTGATACACGTGCATTAACGAAGATTCTGCGGGACAAAGGTACGATGAAGGGCATGATCACAACGGATGAGAATTTTGATAAGGACGATTGTATCAAAAGGATCAAGGCATGGAGCATGGGACATGTTGTGCTGGATGTCACATGCAAGGAGAAAATGAGCTTCCCAGGCGATGGTTATAAGGTTGCGGTCATCGACCTTGGTGTGAAGAAGAACATTGTGCGTTGTCTGTTGGAGCGTGGTTGTTCAGTGACTGTATATCCGGCGGAGACTCCTGCGGAGGAGATCATCGCGGATGCACCGGACGGCATTATGCTGACGAATGGTCCTGGCGATCCGAAGGACAATGTGAAGACAATCGAGGAAATCAAGAAGCTTTTTGCTACGAAGATTCCAATTTTCGCAATCTGTCTTGGACATCAGCTTCTGGCGCTTGCAAACGGTGCAGATACACAGAAGATGAAATATGGACATCGTGGAGCAAATCATCCGGTAAAGGATTTAAAGACCGGGAAGGTATATATTTCAACACAGAATCATGGCTATGTGGTAAAGGAAGAGACGTTGGATCGTGATATTGCAGAGCCAAGCTTTATCAATGTAAATGATAAGACAATTGAGGGTGTTCATTACCTTGGAAAGAATGTACAGACGGTACAGTTCCATCCGGAAGCCTGTGCAGGCCCGCTTGATACCGGATTTTTGTTTGATGAGTTTATGAATATGATGGAGGTGTCTAAATAATGCCAAAGAATCCACACGTAAAAAAGGTTGTAGTTATTGGATCCGGTCCGATTGTCATCGGACAGGCGGCAGAGTTTGATTATGCCGGTACACAGGCATGCCGTTCCCTGAGGGAAGAGGGCATCTGTGTAGTATTGATCAACTCGAATCCTGCCACCATCATGACAGATAAGGATATTGCAGATAAGGTATATATTGAGCCTTTGACACCGGAGGTTGTGAAGGCAGTTATCAAGAAGGAAAAGCCGGATAGCGTGCTTCCGACACTGGGTGGTCAGGCAGCGTTAAATATCGCGATGGAACTGGAAGAGTCTGGTTTCCTGAAGGAACATAATGTAAGGCTGCTTGGTACATCTTCTAAAACGATCAAGAAAGCAGAGGATCGTCTGGAATTCAAGAAGACTATGGAGAAGATCCATGAGCCATGTGCACCATCCGAAGTCGTAACGAACATCAAGGATGGTCTGGCGTTCGTTGAGAAGATCGGGTACCCGATCGTGCTGCGTCCGGCGTATACGCTTGGCGGAAGCGGCGGCGGTATCGCGCACAACGAAGAAGAATTCGTAGAGATACTGATGAACGGACTGCGTCTGTCACGTGTCGGTCAGGTATTGGTTGAGCGTTGTATCGCGGGCTGGAAAGAGATTGAGTACGAGGTTATGCGTGATGCGAACGGTACCTGTATTACCGTATGTAATATGGAGAATCTGGATCCGGTTGGTGTCCATACCGGAGATTCTATCGTTGTTGCACCATCACAGACACTGGCAGATAAGGAATACCAGATGCTTCGTAGTGCTGCTTTAAATATCATTACAGAGCTTGGTATCCAGGGGGGATGTAACGTACAGTTTGCATTGCATCCGACGACATTTGAATATTGTGTAATCGAGGTAAACCCGCGGGTAAGCCGTTCTTCGGCACTTGCTTCGAAGGCAACCGGATATCCGATTGCGAAGGTGGCTGCGAAGATTGCACTTGGATATAATCTGGATGAGATTAAAAATGCTATCACAGGTAAGACATATGCAAGCTTTGAGCCGGCACTTGATTATGTTGTAGTTAAGATGCCGAGACTTCCTTTCGATAAGTTCATCAAGGCAAGCCGCAAGCTGACGACGCAGATGAAGGCAACCGGTGAGGTTATGAGTATCTGTACGAACTTCGAGGGTGCACTTATGAAGGCACTTCGTTCCCTGGAACAGCATGTGGACAGCCTGATCTACGAGAATTACAATGATCTTCCGACGGAAGAAATCCATGAGATGCTGCACCGCGTTGATGATCGCCGAATCTTCGTCATCGCAGAAGCACTGCGCCGTGGAATCTCCGCAGAGGAAATCCATGATATTACGAAGGTAGATATCTGGTTTATTGACAAGATCAACAATATTGTACAGGAAGAAAAATTACTGCGTGAGACACCTGAGATCACTAAGGAAATGATGCAGGAAGCAAAGCGCATGGAGTTTCCGGACAAGGTAATCGCACAGATTACAGGCAAGAAGGAAAAGGAAATCAAGGAGCTTCGCTATGGCTATGGTATCCATGCATCCTACAAGATCGTAGATACCTGTGCGGCTGAGTTTGAAGCAGAGACACCATATTATTATTCCTGCTACGATGGCGAATCCGAAGTCGAGGTGGATGAGAATAAGAAGAAGATCATGGTGCTTGGTTCCGGTCCGATCCGTATCGGACAGGGTATCGAGTTTGACTACTGCTCGGTACACAGTACATGGACCTTGAAGAATAAGGGTTATGAGACAATCATCGTAAATAATAATCCGGAGACAGTCAGTACAGACTTCGATATCGCAGATCGTCTGTATTTCGAGCCGCTGACGGCAGAAGATGTAGAGTCTATCGTAAATATCGAGAAACCGGATGGCGCGGTTGTACAGTTCGGTGGACAGACAGCTATCAAGCTGACTGAGGCACTTTTGGAGATGGGCGTGCCAATCCTTGGTACAAGTGCTGAGAATGTCGATGCAGCCGAAGACCGTGAGTTGTTCGATGAGATTCTGGAGAAGTGCTGTATCCCAAGAGCAGCCGGTAAGACTGTATTTACAGTTAAGGAAGCATTAGAAGCTGCCAACGAGCTTGGCTATCCGGTTCTTGTCCGTCCTTCCTATGTATTAGGTGGACAGGGTATGCAGATTGCAATCTCGGATAAAGATATTATTGAGTTCATGGAGATTATCAATCGGCATGAGCAGGAACATCCGGTTCTGGTTGACAAATATCTGATGGGTAAGGAAATCGAGGTCGATGCCGTATGTGACGGCGACGATATCCTGATTCCTGGTATCATGGAGCATATCGAGCGTGCAGGTATCCATTCCGGAGATAGTATCTCTGTGTACCCGGCACAGACGATCACACCGAAGATCAAGCGTGTGCTGGAAGACTACACGAAGAAGCTTGCGAACAGCCTGCATGTTATCGGACTGATCAATATTCAGTTTATTGTATATCAGGATGAGGTATATGTCATCGAGGTTAACCCGCGGTCAAGCCGTACCGTTCCATATATCAGTAAGGTAACCGGTATTCCGATCGTTGATCTTGCAACGAGAGTTATCACAGGCGAGAAGATCAAGGATATGGGCTATACACCGGGATTACAGCCGGAATCTGAATACTTCGCAATCAAGATGCCGGTATTCTCCTTCGAGAAGATCCGTGGAGCCGAGATCAGCCTTGGACCGGAGATGAAATCAACCGGTGAGTGCCTTGGTATCTCCAAGAATTACAACGAAGCGTTGTTCAAGGCGTTCCTTGGAAACGGCGTGAATCTGCCGAAGTACAAGAAGATGATACTTACAGTAAAGGATTCGGATAAGCTGGATGCAGTAGAAATCGGACAGCGGTTTACAGCACTTGGCTATGAGATCTACTCGACAAGAAGTACCTGCCGTGTCCTGAATGAGAATGGTGTTCCGGCAAAACCGATCAACAAGGTGGAGGAGCCTTCTCCGAACCTGCTGGATCTGATCCTGTCGCACGAGATCGATCTTGTTATCGATACACCATCCCAGGGAGTAGAACACAGCAAGGACGGCTTCGTGATCCGTCGAAATGCAATCGAGACAGGCGTGACAGTCCTCACGAGCTTAGATACCGCACATGCGCTTCTTACAAGCTTAGAGTCATCTGACCGCCACAATCTTTCTCTTGTAGATATAAGCGAAATATAGTAAAATAAAGGTAACCATGCAGATTATCTGTCTGGTTACCTTTATTTTTTGAGGTGATGGAATGAATATTGGTTCGATGAGTAACAACTATATAATTCCATATAGCGGTGTCAGCCGCGTCACACCGGTCAATGCGGACAATACGGTCGATACTTCTACGAAGGTGAAGCCGGTCGAATGTCAGACGTGTAAGAACCGCGAGTATGTCGATGGTTCGAATGAACCGGACGTATCGTTTAAGACACCGGGCAAGATTGCGGCAGGAGAATCATACGCGAAGGTAAGTGCGCATGAACGGGAGCACGTGGAAAATGCGATTCAGAAAAGCAGCAAGCCGGGCGCGAAGCTGATATCGGCGAATGTAACATTGAAGATGGGGGTCTGTCCGGAATGCGGCAGAACGTATGTTGCAGGTGGAGAGACGACGACACAGATCCAGTATTCAGAGAGTAATCCATACGAGAAGAACCGGAAACAGGCGGAAGCCGGATTTCTGATCGGGAACAACTTTGATGCTATTTCTTAGACCAGCATTTGACGTTGCGCTTTCGATTGCGCTTCGTGTCTGATTTGTATCGGATTTCACATAACGAATTTAAATATTGCAGATAATGCTTCTGGGAATCCATGGATTCTTCCGGGAAAAGTGGAAGCAGGAGCTTCACGGGATTTTGCTTATAGAAGATGCAAAGCTTAATAAAAAATTCCATCGTTGGCTTTCGGTAGTCCGCTTCCAGATGACAATACGATGAACGTGAGATGCCGGTCGATGCGGCTATTTCTTTCTGGGTGTAACCGGAGTGGAGTCGGAGACGAATGAGCATAGCTCCAAAGGTGGTTGTGTCTGACATGATAGATCCTCGCTTTCTGGATAAAATTGAAAATTGGAATGAAATAATTTGGAAGCAGCCGCTTCCAGAAAAATAGAAAAGAAATCATATTCGAGAAGCAGTGTAAGTTCAGCCAGAACATCGACTGGCGGCGCACATCTTCCCGTTTCATAGTTACTGTAGGCTTGTCTTGTAATATTGAGTCGTTTGGAAATGTCGGTTTGATTGAGATGTTTTTGACGACGCGAAATTTTTAGACGAGGCCCGAATTCTTTTGGAATCATAGAATGTACCTCCATGGGCATTATGTTAACAGAAAAAGAAAAAAATACAAGCAGAAAAAATAAGATTGGCACATATTCACAAGTGAGACTGTGAATACTGCACAAAATAGGAGAAGGAGACAAAACATGAGTAAAGCAGATGATTTGTTCATTGCGATGTGTAAGGATATTATTGAGAACGGTTACGATACGAAGGGCGAAAAGGTGCGTCCGAAATGGGAGGATGGGACTTCGGCATATACGATCAAACGGTTTGGTGTTGTAAACCGATATAATCTGGCGGAGGAATTTCCGGCGATCACGCTTCGAAAAACTTATATCAAATCCGCAATTGATGAATTGCTCTGGATCTGGCAGAAAAAATCAAATAACGTCCATGACCTGCACAGCCATATCTGGGACGCGTGGGCAGACGAAGATGGTTCGATCGGCAAGGCGTATGGTTACCAGCTCGGTGTGAAGCACAAATATAAAGAGGGTATGATGGATCAGGTCGATCGTGTGATCTATGATCTGAAGAACAATCCATACAGCCGCCGTATCATGACGAACATTTATGTGCATCAGGATCTGTCCGAGATGAACCTGTATCCGTGTGCGTACAGCGTGACGTTCAATGTCACAGGCAACAAATTAAATGCCATTTTGAATCAGCGTTCGCAGGATGTGCTTGCAGCGAATAACTGGAATGTCGTACAGTATGCGGCACTTGTGTATATGATGGCACAGGTAACTGGATTTGAACCGGGAGAGCTGGTACATGTGATCGCAGATGCACACATCTATGACAGACACATTCCAATCGTGGAAGAGCTGATCAGCCGGCCGACGTATCCGGCGCCGAAAGTAACACTCAATCCAGATGTCAAAGATTTTTATGATTTTACGGTTGATGATTTTACAATCGAAGATTATCAGACCGGACCACAGATCAAGAACATACCAATAGCGGTTTAGAGCGAAATATTTGGAGGGTAATATGGACTTAATAGTAGCAGTAGATAACAACTGGGCGATTGGAAACAAGGGCGATCTGCTCGTATCAATACCAGAGGATCACAAATTCTTCCGACAGACGACAATGGGAAATGTCGTTGTACTTGGAAGAAAGACACTGGCAGGATTCCCGAATGGCCTGCCGCTTGCGGGAAGAGATAATATCATTTTATCGACTGATCCGAATTATACCGTGCGAGGGGGTACGGTTGTTCACTCGAAGGAAGAACTGTTCGAGGAACTGAAAAAATATGAGGATAAGGAAATTTTTGTAATCGGTGGCGGACAGATCTACGAGATGCTGCTTCCGTATTGCAAGTATGCGCATGTGACGAAGATCAACTATGATTATGCAGCGGATACACATTTCCCGAATCTGGATGAACTGGAGAACTGGGAAATGATCGCGGACAGCGACGAGCATACCTATTTTGATTTGGAGTTTTATTTCCACAAATATGAGAATAAAAATCCATTAGCATTTTAGAAATTTGGTGATTTTTGCATAAAATGCACAAAATAATTGATGAAAATGTTATAAATCATACAAAAAGTCTTTCAAATATGACGGAAGTATGGTATCATTTAAGGTAAATTTGAGCGATTATTTTTATTTTGGGAGGGTAATAAAAATGACAGAAGTAATGTTGACGTCCGGACAGGGCTTTGAGGGTTACGAAATCGTAGAGTATTTGGGATTTGTAAATGTACAGTCGGTACTTAGCTCGAACTTTTTCAAGGGGTTTGCAGCCGGCGTGAGTGAGATGTCAGATTCCGAGAGTGAGAAGCTGACAGGCAAGCTGGAGCAGGTAAATGAGACAGCACTGAAGCGTTTGCAGACAATCGCAGCAAGAAAGAAAGCGGATGCGGTAATTGGCGTGGAACTGAATTATACACAGTTTGCAAGCTATTCCGTAGGAACGATCGCTTCTGGTACAGCTGTTCGCCTGAAGAAGAAGCCAGAGGAGAATCCAGTTACAGAAAAATCTCTATATGTCAGCAACTACTATAATCGTCTGGTGCCAAGACCGGTACGTGTATGGTTACGTGGTTCTAAGAATGGGGTAACAATTTCTACAGATTTCTTTAATTATAACAAAGATGATATTCGTGCAATCCGTGCAGACGTCGAGCTGGCAAACCTGTATGAAGAACGATTGCTGTTAAAGGATCTGGATTTTGTATTTGAGAAAGGAAATGTTTCTCTGATCGAATCCAAGGATATGGAGTGTAAGCTTCCTGCAAAGGATATTCTGCTTTTGAAGGATGCAAAGGTACGCATCTCCAAATATGTGACAAGCCGTGGTGTATTCGCGTGCAACGACCAGCCAATCGATGTCAGCATGCCGTTACATAGATTATCTGCACTTAAAGAGAAACGTGGTATTGATGCAGTCGAGAAGTATCGTACCGATGGCATGATCTGGACATGTAACTGTGGTTATGTAAACGAGGCTGGTGCAGATGAATGTCTGATCTGTGGACGTAAGCAGGAAGACATGAAGAGTACATCGAAGTTCAATCCAGATGAGATGCTTGCAAAGATGCAGACGAAGGAATATGTCATTGAACTGAAGGATGTATTGATGGAATACATCAAGGATATTGATAGCGAGTACAGAATGGAACTTTTGGAGATTATGGAGTCAGGATTGCAGTATGAAAAGACAAGAGGCAACATGAAAGACACCGTAATCGAGAAGGTAGAAAAGGTCTTTGAAGGACACTAAGTAAAATGAAACTGGCAGAGGTGACAGGGCATGGGCGCAGGACTCAGCATGGCGAGTGTAAATAAAATTAAAGAGTTGGCGAATTCCAGAGAATATAGTCTGGCACTTGAGTTAGTGGAACATCAGGATTTGACAAAATCCCTGAACCCACAGTTCCTGAGACTGTGTGGAGAGATTTACATAAAAAATGATAGATATAAGGATGCCAGACGATGTCTGATCATGGCGCATCGTCTGGGACCGGAATCGAAGCGGGTTTTGTATACGTTTGTGGAGCTGTATTTGCGGATGGGATATTTCCAGCTGGCAAAGACGTATTACGATATGTATATGTTTGATGCCAATGCATATGACAGCCGGGACATGGAATATGTCTGGAATAAGCATGAACATGCGGACGATTACAAGACGCTGGAACCATTGATTGCCGGGTATGCACACAATCTGGACTATGACTGGAGCTTTGAGTTATATCTGCTTTACAAGAAAGAGGAAAAACAGAACGAGGCGGCGACGCTGGCTGAGTTATATCATGCATCGTTCAAGAATTCCGATAACAGCCAGATTATATTGGATATCGAAGCTGGAAAAGTAAAGGTAGATACATATTTCGATATATATGCGGACACTGAAGCTGTAGATGATGATCCAGATATGGAGGCACTTCGTGCAGAAGAACAGGAGCTGCTTGCAGCCGATGATCTGCGGATGCATCCGAAAGAGGCAGAGATTACGATCATGTATGAGGATTCATATACACCTGCCGGTTCGGAGAAGAAAGTGCAGAAGATGCTCAAAAAGCAGGAACGCGAGGAGCAACGGAAAGAAAAGAAACTGCTGAAAAAACAAAAGCAGCAGGAAAAGGCAGAAGCTGCGGCAGCGGCGGAAGCTGAAAAGACTGAGGCAGAAGTGAAACCTGCTACCGAAGAAAAAACGGAAACCGAAACGAAAGTGCCTGAGACAGTTGCGGATGAGACAGAACAGAAGACGTCTGAGAAAATAACTGTGACAGAACAAGAAACAGCAGAGAAAGCATCTGTGACAGAAACATCAGAACAAAAAACGGCAGAGGAAGCGTCTGAGACAGAAGCGGAAGAACCGGAAAAAGAAAAAAAGAAGGGATTTTTCCAGAGACGGAAGAGAAAGAAACACGAGGAAGAATCTGAGACAACGGATGCTGATATAGAAGAAACAAAAGAAGTAACATCGGAATCGGAAGATGTAAAACCATCGGAAGAGCCGAAAGAATCAAATAGTGACATTTCATCAGAGATTGCAGAGACAACAGGGCAGGCGGAAGATATGAGACATGGAAAAGGGACAATTGCAAAAGATGTAGTCGTAGTAGATGAAGATGATGGTTTTGAAGCAGAAGCGGATACGATTGAGGAACTTGCATCCAAGGAACATGTGACGCAGGAGACCGAGACGAAGGAAGCAGAAGTGACAACAGCCAAGAAAACGACGTTTGAATTCCAGACAGTGGAACTGGCGCCGGAAGATTTTGAGGAAGAATATGAGGTTGACGATTTCTCTGAAACTGTGGATGATGAATTCGGAGAGATGAAGATGCCGGAACCGAAACCTGAGATTGAAGAAACTGTGGAGGAAGAACCGGAGACAGAACTGGAGATTGAAGAGACTGTCGAAGAAGAACCGGAAATCGAAGAGAGAGCAGAAGAAACTGTCGAAGAAGAACCGGAGGTTGAGGAAGAGATCGAGGAGCCAGAGGTTGTAGAACCGGAGCCAGAGATTGAAGCCGAACCAGAACCGGAAATCGAAGAGACGGTGGAAGAAGCTGTGAAAGAAGAACCGGAGGCAGAACTGGAGATTGAAGAGACTGTCGAAGAGGAACCAGAGGCAGAGGAAGAAATCGAGGAGCCGGAGGTCGTAGAACCAGAGCCAGAGGTGGAAGCCGAGCCAGAACTGGAGATCGAAGAGACAGTAGAAGATGTTGTTGAGGAAGAACCGGAGACAGAACTGGAGATTGAAGAGACTGTCGAAGAAGAACCGGAGGTTGAGGTAGAAATTGAGGAGCCAGAGGTTGTAGAACCGGAGCCAGAGGTGGAATCCGAGTCAGAACCGGAGATCGAGGAGGCAGTAGTAGAAGAAGCTGTTGAAGAAGAACCAGAGACAGAGGAAGAAATCGAGGAGCTGGAGGAAGAACCGAAAGAGGAATTCCACGTAGCTCCGTTTACAACGAAACCGGAAAAGAAGAAGTTGGACTTCCCAGTATTCAAGTCATCGTTATTCCCGGATTATCACAAAGAAGTGAAAGTTGTTGAAAATAATTTCAACGAGATCATGGAAGAAGCGCAGGATAAGATGACGGAGAACATGCAGAAGGAAGAGCAGATGCAGAGAGAGGCGGAAGCATTGCTTGCATCCCTTGGTATCAGCATGGATGCGATTCCAACAACACCGCAGGCTGAGAAGAAAGAGGAACAGCCGGTACAAAAAGGACCTTCACGAGATGAGTTAAAAGCATCTTTGAAGATAGATTCTGTTAAGAAGAATTTGCTAAAACGTGTAAAAGAATACAGATAATTCTTGACGAGAAGATATGACCGAGAGAAGGTATGACTGAAAGGAGGCAATGGGAGTGGCTATTGATCAAAGAGAAGCATTGATTGCTGCAGTAAGAGCACAGGTAGAAAAAGAGAAGGCTGCCAAGGCTGCAAAACTGAAAAAAGAGCAGGAAGCAATGCAATTGTCTGGAGCTGCAGATGCGGGAGAAGCTGCTGCAGACCACAATAAGCCAAAATACAAAACTCTGTCAGCAGAAGAACTTGCGAAAATCGAAGAGAAGAAGCGTCGTAAGAAAGCTGCAGAACTTGGTATTAAATTGGAGGACGAGGAACCAGAAGAGGTACCTGCAAAGGCAGCAGAACCTGCGAAGGAAGAGCCAAAGAAGGCAAGTGATGAAGGACTTGGCATGAGTGTTGGCATTCAGGCAGATAAGTCTGGAAAATCCTTAGATAAGCCGGCTGGCGGCGGACTTGGAGCACCAGTAGGTGGCGGACTGTCAGGTGGCAAGACAGAGAGCAAAGGACTTGGAGGACTGGGCGGTAGCCTTGGAGCTACAGAGCCATCTGGAGGGCTTGGCCTCAATATTGACATGGGTAACAAGCAGGAAGAGAAAGCACCTGAGAAGAAAAAGGACCAGGATGATGAAAAAGCAAGATTGCGTCCTACAAAATTATCCGGTGGCAGTGGCGATGTAAAGGTAATCAATGGGGATGATGCAGAAGAGGAAGCATCCTTTACAAAACAGGGAAATACAACGATTATTTCCGATGGTGTAGAGTGGAAAGCACAGGAGAACAAAGCATCCAAGGATGATGCAGATGATATCATCAGCATTGTGCCAAACCGGAGTACTCCAACCAATGATGTGAAGAGTATGTACGATCTTGGCGATGAGGATGAGGATGCTCTGGGTGCAGAGATATCAAAGCTTGCGCAGTATGGCGATGCTGAGAATAAGGCAGAGGAAGAAAAGAAAAAGGCGCAGGAAGAGATGGCGAAGAAGGCAGCGGAGGCAGAGGCAGCCAAGAAGAAGGCGGCTATTGAGGAAGCTGAGCGGAAAGAAGAAGCCAGAAGAAAGAAACTGAAAGAGGCAGAAGAAAAGGCAGCTGCACAGGAGCGTAGAATCGCAGAAGCAGCAGCCAGACAGCGTGCAGCTGCAGCCGCTGAGAAACGTGCAGCCGAGGAGGCACGCCTCAAGGCAGAAGAGGAAGAAAAACGTAAGAAAGCGGAAGAGGCACGTCTGAAAGCAGCCGAGGAAGCCCGCAAGAAGGCTGAGGAAGAGGCAAGAGCCAAGGCAAAGCAGGAAGCTTTGAAGAAGGCGGAAGAGGCAAAGAAGAAAGCCGAAGAAGCAAAGCGTATCTTAGAACAGGCACAGAAGGCAGAAGAAGAAGCAACAAAGCGTGCAGAAGAGAATCGGAAGCGTGCTGAGGAAGAAGCCAAGAAGAAAGCCGAAGCAGAAGCAAAGAAGAAAGCTGAGGAAGAAGCAAAGAAGAAAGCCGAAGCAGAGGCAAAGAAGAAGGCAGAGGCGGAAGCAAAGAAGAAGGCAGA
>ULRP01030085.1_pt1 | contig 22090 bp, 24 predicted proteins | sample 1955521 | NCBI WGS metagenome assembly ULRP01 (sample SAMEA4835685, study PRJEB28245) | human gut metagenome | biome: gut microbiome; material: fecal sample | place: Denmark | collected 2008
TGACGAAATGCGCCGCACCTTCCCCGCTGAACCCGTAGAACCTATAGAACCCTCTGAACCTCTTTCGTACGTAATCAAAGGACGGCACGCCCCATGGGGCTGACCATGAAAAAAGACGTCATGACACTTTCGCATCGTGACGTCTTTTTTAGGAAACACTGATTAAATCATTGTCAGATTTCATTCTTGGATTTTATACAGAGCAAGGAATCATCTGACGCGAATAGCGAGCTATGTAAGGAAGATGATGACGAAGCTATGTATAAAAATCCATATGAAATCAGACTCTGCGATTTAATCAGCGTTTCCTTTATTTCATGGATCTCAATATCTCATAGCTGGCCTGATCGAGTGCATCCTTCTGGCTCTGGAAGCCGAGGAAGAGAAGGCTTCGGTAGCCTTCTCCCGTCTTGGCAAGGAAGCCACGCATATAGAGAGGGATCGCCCATCCGTCCGCGACCAGATATGGCGAAAGAGCAAAGCCGTAGGTCTTGGGATGGCTGAGTACCTTGTGCAGCTGTTCCACATGCATCATGCTGACGCCCATGAGGTCATAGGGGATGGGCTCACCGGTCGCCTCGCGCGTCCCTTTGGCGGTCTGCAGAAAGATGTTGTTCAGCATCGTTTCCGCCTCCATCAGACCGATATTGAAGTGGAGCATGCGCTGCCCCGCCGCCGGAGTAAAGCCCTCTGGCAGGAACATGTCGTGGAAATAGGCCTCTGCCGCTTCCCCTTTCATTTCCATCCCGAAAGCGATGACGGACGCATCCTGCTTCTTCCCGGGAAGGAAGAGCAGCCCCGCAGAGGGATGTGGATCTGCGGAGAGGTGAAAGGGTGTAAAGGTCATCCCTTTGGGAAGATTTCCATCTCCCAGAAATCCCCGGCTCTCTGGCATGAGCGCGAGAAGCTCTTCCATCGGCAGCGGCTCCATGACTTTGGCAGCCGCCGTGCTAACGCTCTCTTCATGTGCGAGAGGAGACACCGCCGAGATGCCGTCCATACCGTCTGCGTGAGACAGTCCGCCCGTCAGAAGGAGGGCGCCGCCCAGACAGAGTGAAAGCATGCGTTTCATTTTCCGGCTCCTGCCAGCGCCTTGTCGACGACAGGCTCAAAATACGCGCCAGACGCCTGATCCGCCGCGAGAAGGGTATAGGTCGTCATGCCCTTATCCTTGTGAATGATCGCTTTCAGATAGACCGGAAGCGTGAAGCCGTCACGGATGATGGAAATCTGTGCGCTGCCCGTGCTGTAGGAAAGCCCCTTCTTCGACGTCTTGTCCGCCCAGTCCGAGTGCGCCTTCACTGTGAGCTGTCCATGCGTCATCGCCAGAAGAGGCGCGAGCTCTTTGGCTTCCGCCTGATTGTCTTTCACAGCTTCCTTCGACTGGGTATCGAGCGCCGCGCTATAGAGGGCGAGCTTCATCTCATCAGCATCTGAGAGCGCGATCGAGACGACCATCCCCTGATAGCAGATGCCTTTGTCCTCGCTTCTCACCTGATAGAGCTTGCCGCGGCGCAGTACATCGACCGCCATCTGTGCCACGTCATGAGAGTAGGCTTCGTTCTTTGGGAAAAGATTCTCCTTCTTGATCGCCTCTTCCACGGTCGTCACCGCTTTGTCCTCCATGAGCCAGTCATGGAGCTGGCTGCCGAAGAAAGAGCGCTTTCCGTCAAAGACGCTGACCTTCTCGCCAAGGTCGAGCTTTTCGCCGCCGGACAGAACCATCGAGTCTGCGTCCGCTGTCAGGACACCGCCTGCCAGCGCCAGAGATGCCATGGAAATCGTCATCCATTTCGAAAGTTTCATCTATGTCACCTTTCTTTCAGGAAATATGTGGGAGTTCGTTCCTCTATTATAGCATAGTTGGGGGTTCGGGGTTCAAGGTTCGGGGTTAGCCCCGGGGGCGTGCTGCCCTTTGATTACGTTTGAAAGCTTCGCTTGAATGAGAAATTAGAAATGCGAAATGCGAAATGGTGGAGCGGCGCATAAAAATCAGAAGCGCCGCGGAGGTTTGAAATTAGCGATTTTCTCGTATCGCAAACCTAATCCCTAGCTACTAATCCCTAGTCACCAGTCACTAGTCACTCCTAATCCCTGCTTTCAAACTTAGCCCTAAACCAACAAAAGAGCCAGCTTGCGCTGGCTCTTTCTTATTTCTTGAGATCCTTTTCAATGATCTCACTCTTCAGCTGCTGCAGGGCATCGGAGAGATTCACTTCCATGATATTCGGATTCAGAAGACGGGTATATTCCGGCCAAAGGGTCTCCATCTGCTCATTCGCATATGCGATGGTTTCCGGAAGCGTCGGGAGCTTGACGGCTTCCCCCTTCTGCATGACGGGCTTCAGCATTTCCACACAGGTATACGTGCCTGCTTTCAGCTCCTTACGGCGCCACTTGGCCGACTCGGTGACGAGCGTGTAATCGCCGCCGTCCGGCATCGGTTCGCTGGTGAGGCAGACGAGATCCGTGATCATCTTGCCATTCGATTTCTTGTAGAAACGACGCACTTCCTTGATGCCCGGATTCGTCACCTTGGCGACATCGTTGGAGATCTTCATCACCGGCTCGAAGATGCCGTCTTTTTCTCTGGCGCTCATCTTGAAGACGCCGCCCAGGGACGGAGAGCCGTCCGCCGTGATGATCTTCGTGCCGACGCCCCAGCTGGTGACGGTGCAGCCCTGCTCCTTCAGGGACTGGATGAGGTATTCGTCCAGATCATTCGAACCGGAAATGATGGCATCCGGGAATCCGGCCTCCGTGAACATGCGCTTGGCTTCCTTGGAAAGGTAGCCGAGGTCACCGCTGTCGATACGGATGCCGTAGACCTTCGGCAGCTCTCCCTTGGCTTTCAGCTCTTTGAAGATCCGAATCGCATCCGGCACACCCATCTCCAGCACATTGTAGGTATCGGCCAGCAGGATGAGGTTGCTATGATACTGCTTCACATATTCTTCAAAGGCTTCGATCTCGGTGTCAAAGCTCATGATCCAGCTGTGCGCCATCGTGCCGAGGACCGGGATGCCGAAGAGCTTGCCTGCTTCGACATTCGAGGTGCCGTTAAATCCGCCGATCATAGCCGCTCTCGCGCCCCACAGTCCGGCAGAATGGCCCTGCGCGCGGCGCAGGCCAAATTCCATCAGCGCATCCTTGCCCGCAACGGTGCGCACACGGCGCGTCTTCGTCGCGATGAGGCTTTCATGATTCATAATCATGGAGAGCCCTGTCTCCATCAGCATCGCCTCTGTCGTGGTGCCATGGAAACGGAGCAAGAGCTCGCCGGGGAATGCGACCGTGCCTTCCGGCATGGCATAGATGTCTCCCGTGAAGCGGAAATCGGCCAGGTAGTCCAAAAATTCCGGATAGAAGATCCCAAGGCTCTTGAGGTAGGCGATGTCATCGGCATCGAAACGGAAATTTTCAGCAAATTCCTGCAGGTGCGTCAGCCCTGCGACCACGGTATAGCCGCCGTTGAAAGGATTCTTGCGATAGAAACGGTCAAAGACCACGCGGCGTTCATGCATGCCCTTTTTGAAGAGCGCATTCGCCATGGTCAGCTGGTATAAGTCTGTAATCAGTCCATTGGCAGCCATTATTTGTATCTCCTTTATGTGAAAGTGGATCATCGAGATCATCATGAAACGGAGAAGAGATGATGATTCCCTCTCTTCATTGTCAAGACAATACGTCTTTAGCAGTCAAGTATAGCACCTATTGGGAAAGTGTCAAGAGAAACAGGGTGAGCCCGTGGGATGGCTCGCCCTTTGATTCCGTTTGTAAGCATCGCTTGAATGAGAAATTAGAAATGAGAAATGCGAAATGGTGGTGCGGCGCATTTCGTCATCCTGAGCGGAGAAAAACGTCGTATGTTAAAAAATGGCTTATCTGAAACAGGAGAACTGAGTCGAAGGATCTAAGCGCCGCAAAATTTTGATAGCGCTTCGCGCCATCGTCATCTCGAGCGTAGCCCTCGCTCTTCCTTACAGAACGGTCAGCTCGCTAATTGTGCTATTTCAATCACCGTTTGCTTTTAATCCCTAGTCACCAGTCATTAGTCACTCATTTTACTTTTTCACGGCTTCTTCCCTGCTCCCTAAGATCTTCACATCCACATCCGTAAGATGCGTCAGGACATCGATGACGATGTCTCTCGTGTCAGCGGTCGAATTGATCTGGCAGGTGGCGCGCTTCGGATCAAGCGTCGTCAAAATGCCTAGGTACTCGTAGCCCTCGATGATGCGGTTGATATAATTCACCGCGTCCGGCGGGATCTCTATATACACTCTGGTATCATCCATGTTTCGCACGTCTCCTTAAAATGGTATAGGCAGGGAGCTCCATCTCCGTCTGCATGGTGAGGACTTCGAGCGGATGCGGCGCACGGTCGACTGCCTCTCCCTCTCCATTGGTGAGCGGTCCGACCGTGAAGAGGCCGACATCCCCTTTCGGCGTCAGGTACTCCAAAGTCTCGCCCACCTTGAAATGATTTCTCTGCTGCACCCGGGTCGCCCCCTCTTCCGATGGCAGGATGAGTCCGACGAAATCATACGGCTGCTCCGGCTGTGACTTGACATACTCCTGCGCGGTATGATCCGCCTCCTGAAAAGCGAATGCCGTGGTGTAGGGACGGTGCGATACCTTTTCCAGCTCCTCGCGCCACTCCTCCCGCACGCGGTAAGCTCCGCGCTCTGCGTAGTAGGTATCGATCGCCTTGCGGTAGGCAGCGACGACCGCAGCCACATAGTACACGCTCTTCATGCGGCCCTCGATCTTGAGGGAAGAAGCGCCGCCCTCGATGAGCTCAGGGATGTGATCGATCATGCAGAGGTCTTTGCTGTTGAAAATGTATGTCCCGTGATCATCCTCCTCGATGGGCCAGTACTGACCGGGACGGGACTCTTCCATGACCGAATACTTGAAGCGGCAGGCCTGGATACATTCGCCGCGGTTCGACTGGCGCTTGCCATGCGTGAAGAAATTCGAAAGCAGGCAGCGACCGGACCAGGAAATGCACATCGCACCATGACCGAAGACCTCCAGCTCGATATCCACCTTTTGGCGGATGTCCGCCATTTCCTTCACGGACACTTCACGGGCAAGCACCACGCGCTCTGCCCCCATCTCCTTCCAGACCTTGACCGTCCGCCAGTTCGCTGCGCTCGCCTGCGTGGATACATGGATCGGAAGAGTCGGCGCCACTTCGCGGGCCAGTGAAAAGACTCCGAGATCGGAGATCAGCGCCGCATCCACGTGGATCTCCTCCAGATACCGCAGGTAGTCATCCAGCCCCTCCAAGTCTTCATTGCGCGGGATGATATTCACGGTCACGTAGACCTTCTTCCCCATCCCGTGCGCATATTGGACGGCTTCTTTCATTTCTTCCTTCGTGAAATTGCCGCCGTACGCGCGAAGGCCGAAAACCTTCCCTGCAAGATAGACAGCGTCCGCTCCGTAGAGAAGAGCCATTTTCATTTTTTCCATCGTCCCCGCCGGAGCGAGAAGTTCTATTTTTTTCATTCGTATCCTTTCTTCCAGGGAAACACTGATTAAATCGTTGTCAGATTTTACTCTTGAAATTTTATACAAGACGAGGAATAACCTGACGCGAATAGCGAGCTATTTAAGGAAGGCTATGACGAAGCTATGTATAAAATTTCTTGTGGAATCTGACTCTGCGATTTAATCAGCGTTTCCCTAAATCCGACTGCCTCATAATGAGAAATTAGAAATGCGAAATGAGAAATGAAGGAGCGGCGCATCATAATATGGAAGCGCCGCGAATTTTATATTTTTTTATTGAGATGCGAAGCAGTTGTTTTGGTGATCATCGTCAATAATTTCTCAAGTTCCCTACACTTCTCGGAAAGACTGTAATACATCTCCACTTCAATGTACCGCGATGCATGTAAGAGATCAAGCCAATATAATGTCTCGCTGCACTCCTTATAAGCGATGTACATTTTCTGCAAGAATTCTTTTTCGCTTATCGCATGCTGCGCTTCTGTCACATTAGCGCCGATGCTGGTACCGGATCGCCCGATTTGATCAATAATAAAATAGGGCCTTCGGTTCTGACGCAAATATTGTACCAATTGAATGATGCAAACCGCAAAGCACTTGCTTTTCGAAAGAACAACATTCTCCCGCGCCATGACACCCCTCCATTTCTATTTGCGCCACTTTATGAATTGTGTGGCGCTGCCACCATTTCTCATTTCTAATTTCTCATTTCTAATTGATAGCTTACTGCCAGTCCATCTCCATCCTTATAAATGACCGTAGCGTAGTGCGTCCTCACATACGCTATATATTCTCTCAGGCGCACGACCAGCGTCCGATACCGATGCGGCACAGGTGCATCACTTTCTACCATGCCGCGGAAAAGCACATTATCCGCCGCTATCACCGCATGCGGCGACAGCTTTTGCTCGATGGCCTTCAACTGCCGGAGGTACTGGCCCTTCGGGCCATCCAGGTACAGGAAATCATAGGGCCCTTCAAGCGTTTCCAAAAGCTCTGCCGCATCGCCCAGATGGCAGTGAACGCGCTGCGAGAAGCCGGCCGCTCGCATGACCTCCTCCGCGCGGGCATGGCGCGCAGGATCGATCTCGAGCGTATCGATCTCTGCGAGCGGGAAACGCTCTGCCAAAAGCAGCGAAGAGTAGCCGATGGCTGTCCCGATCTCAAGGATACGCTTCGGCGAAGCCTTCTCGGCGGCCGAAAGGAGGAGCGCGCGCTCCGGGCCTCGGATGATGGGGACCTGGTCACGGCCGGCTTCGATTTCTAATTCCTTCTTCAGTGCTTCAAGAACTGGATCCATAAATATTCTCCGTCTCCTGTTGGTGTTCTTCGTAGGATCTCGTAAATACATGATGCCCGTCAGCCTGCGCGACGTAGTAGAGGTAGTCACCCGGCTCGGCAGCCAGCACCGCCTCTATGGCAGGAAGTCCCGGGCTGCCGATCGGTCCCGGCGGAAGACCGGGGTGCGTATACGTATTGTACGGCGAGTCAATGCGCGTATCCGCGATGGTCAGCTCCGCCTTCTGCTCGCCCAAGGCATACTGGATCGTCGCATCGATCTGGAGCGGCATGCCGATGGAAAGTCTCTTCAGCATGACGGAGGCGATCGGCACCTGATCCTCCGGGAAACGCGCCTCGCGCTCCACCATCGAGGCGATCGTGAAAAGATCATGCAGTGTCATGTGCTTCGCCTCCGCCCTCTTTCGGATGTCCGGCGTCAGCATGTCATCAGTATGACGATACATGAGATCCAAGATCTGGCGCGCCGTGTACTCCTTGGGGATGCTGTACGTATCCGCGAAGAGGAATCCTTCTGCCTTGATCGGTACCGCGACGGGACCATACTGGTATTTCAAGGGGCCATAGGTCGCCGCTTCTGCCTCAAAGTCTGCTGCCCCTTCAATGCCCGCTTCCGCAAGGAGGCTTCCGATCTGATGCACCGTGGAGCCTTCCGGTACCGTGACCAAGTATGCCTCCGTCTTCCCATGCTTTAAGGCATCGATGGCGTCCCGGATCGTCAGCCCCTTTTCGAGCACATAGTCCCCGCTTTGCAGCTGATTTCCTTCTCCCAGAAGGCGGGCATAGAGGCGGAAGCGCACAGCACTTCGTATGACGCCCTGCTTTTCCAGACGGGATGCGATATCGCCTCCCGTCGCATTCTTTTCGATCCTGACCTGCGTCTTTCCGCTGCGCGTCCCGTGGTCTGCCGCATAGAAATACCAGCCGCCAAGGAGGGCGATGGCCAGCCCCGCCGCCATACCGAGCGCGATGCACACACCTCTCTTCTTTGCTTTCTTTCGAGAAAGCTCTGTGTCGTTGTCTTCCACACAGCACCCCTATCCGAGACAAGTGTCTCTATTTTTTACTCTACCCATTATATCATATGTAAATATATAATAGTCCGTGGTACAATGAAGTAGCTAATAATCCCAACAGGTCAATCGATATCTATGATAAAAAGGAGAATCCCCATGTCCATCACAACAGGAATGAAAGGCACTGCCACCAAGATCGTCACAGAAAATGATACCGCGAAAGTGGTAAAAAGCGGCTCGCTCCCCGTCCTTGCCACCCCCGTCCTCTCGGCTCTCATGGAAGAAGCCGCCTGCGATGCGGTGAAAGAAGGTCTCGCCGAAGGCGAAACCACCGTCGGCGGCTTCATCGGCCTTGCCCACAAGCAGCCCACCCTCGTCGGCAGCACCGTCCGCGCCGAAGCCACCGTCACAGTCGTCAAAGGGAAGAAAATCACCCTCCACTGCCTCGCCTATGACGAAGGTGGAGAAATCGGCGAGGCCGAACACATCCGCTTCGTCGTGGAAGCAAAGCCTTTTATGGAAAAAGCAGGAACGCGGTAGATCGTCAGCGGTCCGCAGTTCGACTTGAGACTTCGGACTTCGGACTTCTGATCTCTGACCTCTGGCATCTCCCAGTCACCAGTCACTAGTCACTAAAAAAAGGAGCCTCCATATCCATGACCCACTCTCCCCTCACCATCCGCACCGCGACCCCCGATGATGCAGCACCGCTGCTTGCAGTCTATGCCCCCTACGTCACAAAGACCGCCATCACCTTTGAATACGAAGTCCCCAGCGAAGAAGAATTCCGACGCCGGATCCAGACCACCCTTGAAGCCTATCCTTACCTCGTCGCAGAGCGGGGAGGGAAGATCATAGGCTACGTCTACGCCAGCGCCTTCCATACCCGCCCCGCCTATGACTGGAATGTCGAGACCTCCATCTACATCGCTAAGGAGGCCCGTCACACCGGCGCGGGACGCAAGCTCTACGAAGCCCTTGAGACCTATCTTCGCGCACAGGGTATCGTCACACTCTACGCCTGCATCACCTATCCTGCCACGCCCGATCCCTATGTGGATACAAACAGCGTCGATTTCCACAGCCATATGGGCTACGACCTTGTCGCCAACTTCAAAAAGAGCGGATATAAATTCGACCGCTGGTACGACGTCGTATGGATGGAAAAAGAGATCGGTGCGCACCGGGCGCCCATGGCCCCCGTGAAGCGCTTTCCGGAAATTTTAAACTTAGGGATTAGTAGCTAGTGACTGGTGACTAGTGACTGGTGACTAGTAGCTAGGATTAGGAGCCTCAAGAGACTGATGACTAGTGGCTCTCTCGCACCGTCATTTCGAGCGAAGTCGAGAAATCTTTGTTATTCGCAGTCAGGTGGGCAATGTTTGGAAAGTCCAAAACGGGAAACCTGATATCGAGAGACTTTCGGGCATCGCCCTATTTATACTCCGCGGCGCATTTCGTCATCCTGAGCGGAGTGAAATACCGGATGCTCGAAAATGTAAAGGTGGAACCGTGAGAACTGAGCCGAAGGATCTGGCGCCGCACCACCACTCCTCACTCCTCACTAGAGAGCGCGAAACTTTCAAAAGTAATCAAAAGGCGCCCCGCCCCACGGGCTAACCCTGAAGCTAAAAAGCAGATCCCGCCAACGCGAGATCTGCTTTTTACATGCTTATGACCGCAAAACGCCCGTCCCGTCAAAAGCAGGGATGAAGGCCGCTTCCGCGCTCTCCTTCTGCTGCACGTAGCCATCGATGATGCCGAGCTCCTCCATATAGGACTCGCACGCCTCGTATTCTTCATCCGTGATCCTGCGATCGATCTCAGGAAATTCCGCCGCGCGGCCGCAGGGCGTGTACTGACGCATGAGGCTGAAAAGGACGTCTCCCGGCTCGAACGTCTCCGCCACATACTCGAGGATCCGTTTCGTGTCCTCCACCTGGCCGGGAAGGATCAGATGGCGGATGAGGACGCCCCTCTGCAAGATGCCATCCGCCCCGATCACATAGGGCCCTGTCTCTTTGAACATCTGCTCGATGGCTGCGCTCGCCCTTTCGAAGTAGTCCGGTGCATCACTGTATTTCCCGGAGATCTCCGCATCATAATACTTGAGATCCGGCAGCCAGCACTGTACCTTCTTCCTCAGAAAGGCCACGGTATGCACGCTCTCATAGCCGCCGCAGTTATAAACGACCGGCACCGGCAGCGGCTCGCGAAGGCTCTGGAAGATCGCATGGGTGTAATGCGTCGGCGTCACAAGATCGATATTGTGCGCCCCTTTCGCAATGAGCTCGAAGTAGATCTCCCTAAGCCGCTCGACGGAGACCTCGATGCCCTTTCTTCTTTCGGAGATCTCATAGTTCTGACAGTACACGCAGGACAGATTGCACCCGGCGAAAAAGACCGTCCCCGCCCCGCGCGTCCCCGCGATGCACGGCTCCTCCCAGTGATGAAGAGCCGCGCGGGAGATCACCGGCAGCATCCCGCTCTGGCAATAGCCAAGCTGACCCTCGCCCGTGATGCTCTCCCTGCGCACCACCTTGCACGCGCGCGGACACAGATTGCATACGCTCATTTCGATTGACCTTCTTTCATTTGATGGATTATGTCTATTGTAGCATATGGGGTAAGGGTTAGCCCACGGGGCGTAAGTTTCTTGATCGGGGAGGAAAGCTTTGCTCAAATGAGGAATGAGGAATGAATGCGGCGGTTTCGCCGCGAGTATGAATAGCCTTCCCCTCGAGGGGAAGGTGCCCCGAAGGGGCGGATAGGGCACAGGCGGTATGAAAGAGAGTGGGAAAATGCGTCTCAAGTCGACGATTTACGAAAGCACCCTATCCACCGCTGACGCGGTCCCCCTTCCCCGATGGGGAAGGCAAATTAGTAGCGGCTACGCCGCAAATATTTATGGGGCGATGCCCGAAAGTCTCTCGATATCAGGTTTCCCGTTTTGGACTTTCCAAACATTACCCACCTGACCGCGAATAACAAAGATTTCTCGACTTCGCTCGAAATGACGGTGCGAGAGAGCCACTAGTCATCAGTCACTTGAGGCTCCTAATCTCTAGCTACTAGTCACCTGTCACTAGTCAACCCAATTCTCTATTGCCACTGATACCCAAAAATCATATAATAAGTACGAATTTCCATAATGGATTTAAGGAAACGCTGATTCAATCGCAGAATCAGATTTCATATGGATTTTTATACATAGCGTCGTCGACATTCTCCTTACATAGCTCGCTATTCGCGTCCTCTGTCTCCTCGCTCTGTATAAAACTCCAAGAATGAAATCTGACATCGATTGAATCAGTGTTTCCCTAGAAAGGAGCATACCCATGCAGAAAGAAACGGGCCTTTTGGAGCGAGTTTTCCACCTGAGTGAAAACGGTACATCCGTCAAGACGGAAATCATGGCGGGTATCACCACCTTTATGACCATGGCTTACATCCTGGCTGTCAATCCGGCCATCATGAGCGCAGCCGGCATGGACAAGGGCGCTGTCCTGACAGCGACCGCCATCGCCGGTTTTCTGGGGACTGTCCTCATGGCCGTTTTTTCAAATTACCCCTTTGCCCTGGCACCGGGCATGGGGCTGAATGCCTTCTTCGCCTTCACCGTCGTAAAGCAGATGGGCTACACTTGGGAAATGGCACTGGCTGCCGTCTTCGTCGAGGGTGTCATCTTCATCGTGCTCTCTCTCACGAATGTCCGTGAAGCGATCTTCAATGCGATCCCGCTCAATCTGAAGAAAGCTGTCTCTGCCGGTATCGGCCTCTTCATCTGCTTCATCGGCCTCACCGGCGCGCAGATCATCGTCGGCAACCCGGCCACCAAGATCTCCCTCTTTTCCTTCAAGCAGGCCATGCTGGCCGGTACCTTCCATACCACCGGCATCACCGTCGTACTCGCCATCCTTGGCGTCCTCTTCACCGCCTTCCTCATGGTGGCAAAGGTGAGAGGCAATATCCTCTGGGGCATCCTCTTCACATGGATTCTTGGCATTCTTTGCGAAGTCACCGGTCTCTATGTGCCGGATCCGGCGCACGGCGCTTTCAGCACCCTCCCCAATCTCTCCGCCGGCCTTGCCTCCTTTGCTCCGGCCAGCATTTCTCCCCTCATCGGTGAGCTCGACTTCTCGCAAGTCGCGACCTTCAACTTCGTCGTCGTCCTTCTCGCCTTCCTCTTCGTCGATGTCTTCGATACCTTAGGCACACTGATCGGCGTTGCCGCCAAAGCCAATATGCTCGATGATGAGGGCCGTCTGCCGCGCATCAAGGGCGCGCTCATGGCAGACGCCGTAGCCACCACCGCAGGCGCTGTCCTCGGCGTCTCCACCACCACGACCTATGTCGAAAGTGCAGCAGGTGTCTCGGAGGGTGGACGCACCGGTCTCACTGCGATGACCGTCGCCGTCCTCTTTATCCTCTCCCTCTTCCTCTCCCCCTTCTTCATGGCCATCCCCGCCTTTGCGACCGCACCGGCACTCATCACCGTCGGCTTCCTGATGTTCACCGCTGTAGCCGGCATTGACTTTACGGACATGACAGAAGCTATCCCATGCTACCTCGCCATCATCGCGATGCCATTCGCTTACTCCATCGCAGAAGGCATCTCCTTCGGCGTCATCTCTTACGTCATCATCAATGCCCTCGCCGGCAAGACAGAAAAGATCAGCCCGCTCATGTACATCCTGACCGTGCTTTTCATTCTGAAATATATCCTACTGTAAGGGAAAAGGAACACGGACCGATGCCCGCCTGTCAAACCATGTAAAAAACAACGCAGTGACCCTGTCACTGCGTTGTTTTTTCTAGGGACCGCGGAGCCGATCGTTGCCCGCGCGGATCCTCCCCCAGTTCTTACCGAAAGGAGCCAAAATGAAACTGCTCTTCCGCCTTCTCACTCTCCTCTTTTTCACCCTCACCACACTTTCCGCGAATGCGCAAGCGCCCATCCTCACCGCCGACGCCGCGATCCTGATCGATGCCCGAACGGGACAAGTCCTCTATGAAAAAAATGCGGACAAGCGGGAATACCCTGCCAGCATGACGAAGATGATGACCTGCATCCTCGCTCTGGAAAAGGGGAATCCTCTCAAAACCATCGCTGTCAGCGCCAATGCCGCCAACGTCGAGTCCACCGAGCTTTGCGGCGGCGAATGGATCCGTCTGGGAGACCTCACCTATCAGATGATGCTGATCTCCGATAACGGGGCGGCCACCGCCATCGCAGAAGCCATCGGCGGAAATGTGAACCATTTCGCTTCCATGATGAATGAAAAAGCCCGCGCCATCGGAGCAGTCGGTACCCACTTCGTCAATGCAAACGGCATGCCGGATGAAGACCACTACTCGACAGCCCGCGACATGGCGAAGATCGCGCAGTATGGCCTTCGAAACAAAGAATTCCGACAGATCGTTTCTACCAAAAGCAAGCAGGTCCACTACGAACGCCCGAGCAAAAATCTTCCCTGCACGAATACCAATCATCTCCTCTTCACCTATGACGGTGCCATCGGCGTCAAGACAGGCTACACCCGCGCCGCGCAAGGCTGCCTTGCCGCAGCCGCCACAAGGAATGGCAGGACCCTCATCGCCGTCATCATGCACGCCGGCTGGGACAGCCGCTTCACGGAAGCCGCTGCGCTTTTGGATCACGGATTTGGCATGGAGAAGTGACTAGTGACTAGTGACTAGTGACTGGGGACTGGGGACTCGGGACTTGAATACGACTTTTGAGCATCGCTCTATTTATACTTCACGGCGCTTCCATAGTATTATGCGCCGCACCAACCCCGTTGAACCCATAGAACCCGTTGAACCTTCTGAACCCCTCCCCGCCCCCTTGCAGAAATTCTCCATATTCATTAGAATAAATGAAAGAAACATAAAACTTCCATTTACCATTCAAAGGAGAACTCTGATGAAAAAATTGATCCTCACAAGCCTGCTCACCCTCGCTCTCGCGGCCTCTGCATCGGCTGCCGTTCCCTCCGGCGGTGTATACCTGGATAAGGACGGCACCCCGCTCACGGAAGCGCAGCAGGTCCCGCCGTCGCTTAGATCTCACAAAATGGCACCGCAGAACGCCGCCATTCAGGAAGCGATGGCAGCGCTTCCACACAGCACGAGTACGCTCATCGCCCTCACCGTCACCGAAGACGGGACAGCGGCCAATGCTTCCGTGGCGCAAAGCTCCGGTTCCATCATTCTCGACCAATACGCCATAGATTCCGTGAACCTCTGGCAGTTCCACCCGGCGAAACGCGGTGACAGATCTGTCTCAACGAGCGTGACCATTCCGCTCCGCTTCATCTCCACCATGATCTCCGTCCCCGCCGCCCCCACCAGCCAGGTCCTGAAAGACATGCCGGAAGAAGTCCGCGAGGCCGCTGAGAGAAACGCTCACCCCGTCCTCACCGTGAAGGTGTATGTGAATAGCGATGGGAAGATGGACGGCGCTCCTGAAGTCATGAAGGATGAGAAGCTGTCCGGCGCTGATTTCAAAGCTCTTTCGAAATACGTGACCGCTTCCGTAAAGACCTGGACCTTCACCGCTGCGAAGAACCCTGACGGCGAAGCCATCGGCTCTGAAGTCCTGATTCCCGTGCAGTTGTAAATGATGGATGATTGGCAAGTAAAAAACGCAGCCATATCAAGCTGCGTTTTTTGTTTGCCATTTTCCTAGTCACCAGTCACTAGTCGCCAGCCACTAGTTCAGCGTCACATACTTTCCGCCTTCGACCTTGAGGAGGACGAGGTCGACATCCGGATCCCCGGAATTATTGAAGGTCATCGGACCGACAGCGGACTCGAAATTCTTCACATTCGCGAGGGCCTCTCTGACCTTCTTCGAATCCGTCGTGGTGCCTGCGTCTTCCATCGCTTTCGCTGCGAGCTTCACAGAGACATACGCACATGCTGCGAAGTTGTCCGGATCGTGATTGTACTTCGCCTTGAAGTTCTTCACGAAGTCCTTGGTCGCCTGGCTGTTGCGGTCAGCCGACCACATAGAGGAGACATACACATTGTCAGCTGCCGCTCCTGCGATCTTGAGGAGCTCGGGCGAAACGAAGCCGTTATCCCCGAGGACAGGCTGATTCATTCCCATTTCTCTCATCTTCTTCAGGATGAGTCCGCCTTCCTGATAGTAACCGGCAACGACAACCGCATCCGGATTCACATTGTGGATCTTCGTCAGCTGTGCGGAGAAGTCCGTATCCTTATCCGCGAAGGTTTCCGTCGCGACGATGTTCACACCCTCCGCTTCGAGCGCCTTCACAAAGGTCTTGTAGGCAGATACCTGATGCTCGTTGTTGTTCGAGTAGAGGACAGCCACATTCTTATAGCCGAGGAGCTTGTGCGTTTTCTGCACGGTCTGCGGGATATTCTTCGACTCCGGCACGCAGTTTCTGAACATGTAGTCACCGATCTCGATGAGGCCTTCTGCGGTGGTCGCTGCGCCGAGGAGCGGGATCTGTGCCTTCTGGAAGAGCGGGCCGACCGCTTTGTATTCACCGGAGATCAAGGGACCGACGACAAGCACCTTCTTGGCAGCGATCATCTTCTGCGCCGCACTCACGCACTGCTGCACATTGCCCTTCGTATCCGCCATTTCGACATCGAAGTGGATCTTGCCTTCCTTATTCACTTCCTCGACCGCCAGGTCAAAGCCTTCCTTCTCCGCAAGACCATACGAAGCGACACCGCCCGACACGCCATTCAGGAAGCCCACCTTTGCGACCTTCGCGCCTGCTGCCGGCTTCGAAGCACTTTCCTTATTGCCATTGCCGCCGCATCCTGCCAGGCCTGCCATCGCAGCTGCCAGCATCAGTCCAAGTCCTGCTCTTTTCATCATTTTTTTCATTTCCATTTTTAGTTCTCCTTTAGTTGTCAATAGCAAATCGTTCTTGATCGTGTTGCTTGGGAAATCCAAAGTGAAAGGCTTGAGGTTTGCGATACGAGCAAATTGGCAAGACCTGCGGCGCTTTTTGCCGCACGCCCATTCCTCATTCCTGATAAAAAAAGCCTCCGATGAGAATACTCTCATCGGAGGCGCTTTGGCGCGGTACCACTCCGGCTTATCACTCACCATCCGCAGATGATCCAAGAAAAAAGTCCCTGCCCCGAAAGGGCAAGGACGCTTTTGCGTGGTACCACCTTGCATTTATACTCTGCCAAGGGGCGTACCGGAAATCAAAAAGCCCCTGTCCACTCTGGGACAGGGGCGAGATCGCGGTACCACCCTGCATTATACTTTAATGGCTATTCCGTAACGGGGACATCCGTCCTAGCCTACTACCTTCGGCTGGGAAGCTCACGAGTGATAGATCACGGATACGTCGCACCGGTTTTCACCATCCACCGGCTCTCTGAGGCTCCGAACTTCCGATTTCCTCTCGTTCACAGCATGTGCTTGTTTGAACTTGACTGCAAGTATAACGGATACACGCAGGTTTGTCAAATGGAAATTTTTTGAACGAATGAGGATTTCGTATTGCGATTTGTCAATCTCTGGACTTAGTGAGAAGTGGCGGAAGGGGCGCACCATTCATATAGCACCCCAATCCCCCTCATTACATAAAACAGCCTGTTCATCATTCCTATAAAACTCAACGGCGCTTCCTAATTTTGTGCGCCGTACCTTCACTCCTCACTCCTCACTCCTCACTCCTCACTCCTAACTAGAGCGTAGAACTTTCATTCACAATCAAGGGACGGTACGCCCCACAGACCACCCTTCGACTCTTTCATCATTTAGTACCTTGCATTGCAAAGTACCTTGTGATATAGTATTAGCAGATGAGAACCAAGGTCGCCTATGCGATCAGCGTTTCCCCAAAGAAAGGAGCGATCATGAACGTCCAACTCAAGAAGGGAGTGATGGAGATCGTCGTGCTCTCCATGCTCCGCCGGAAAGACTTCTACGGTTACGAGCTGGTGACAGAGATTTCCAAATACATCGAAATGTCTGAAGGCACCATTTACCCGCTCCTCAACCGCTTCAAGAAGGATGGGCTCGTCGATACCTATCTCGCCGAGTCACACAATGGTCCGCCCAGAAAGTACTACCGCATCACGGACAGCGGGCGCACGGAATTCAAAGAGTCTGTCAAAGAATGGCAGGAATTTAACAAAGCAGTACAGAAGCTCATGCAAGAAGGAGGCGAGCCTCAATGAATAAAACAGAATTTTTAGACCTTCTCCGCTACTATTTCAGAAATGCAAAGAAGAGCGAGGTGGAAGAGATCCTCGCTGATTACGAAGCCCACTTTGAAGAAGGAAAGAAGCGCGGGCTCACCGAAGAGGCCATCGCGAAGGAGCTCGGAAGTCCTAAGGACATCTATGAGTCCTACGCTTCTGAGGGCGTCGTCGATGAGAAATCCAAAAGCGTGCGCTTCACCGATGACGCGAAGGAAGCCGCGACCGCAGCGACCCGCAAAGCGGGAAAAGCCTGGGACGAGGTCAGTCCGAAGCTGCCTGCGGCTGCCGAAAGGGCGGCGTATCTCACCTCGCGCCTGCTCTACGGCACCAGCCTTCTCCTCGCTATCATTCTTATCTGCGCGACCCTGCTGGTCCTCGCTCTCATCTCCATCGAGTTTGCTCCGCTGCCCGGCGTCATGCCTCTGCCCGGCCTTCACCTCATGACGAAGCTCTCCATCGGCGTCGCAGGAGTCTCCTCCGCGCTCGCCGTCTTCCTCATCGGCCGCGAAGGCAGCAGGGCCCTGCAGGGCTCCTTTTCCAAGGAAGAGAAGGGCGGTGAAGAAAAATGAAAAAGATCGTCGTCTGCATCGCACTCGCGATCATCTCCATGATGAGCGCCGCTGCCTCCTTCCTCGTCAATGACGCCCCGGCGTACAGAAACTGGGCACAGGTGAACCGCCCGAAGATCATGGAGACCTTTGGCCGGGATAAAAAAGAAAAGCCGAGCAAAATGCCCCCGCCCGCTGCCCGTCCCAGAAAAGAAGAACAGCGCGCGCCCATGATGAATCCGTCCCATCCAAAAATGGAAGACAAAGACCATCACCAGAGTGCGCACGACAGAGCCGCCCCGCCGGCAGCTCCGCAGGAAGAGGGAAATCAGTAACTGGGGACTGGTAGCTAGGGATGAGTGGCTAGGGATTAGGTTTGCGATACGAGAAAACCGCCAGGGAAACACTGATTTCAAACCTCCGCGGCGCTTCCATATTTTGATGCGCCGCACCACCACTCCTCACTCCTAATTCCTCATTCGAACAAAGCTTTCATACGGAATCAAAGGGCGCCCCGCCCCATGGGCTAACCCTGAACCCTGAACCTTGAACCTTGAACCCTTTCTCCCCTTCCCTTTCCCTGCGTTTTTATATATACTGAGTACAACAGATTTTTTATGCGACCCTCGCCGCCATAAAAGAAAGGATGAATCATCATGAAAAAGCTGAATGTACTCCTCACCGCTTCCCTCTTAGGTCTTGCCCTCGCGGGCACTGCCCTCCTCGCTGACACGGCAAGCGCCAAGGATCCGGCGCCGCAGAATGCCGAGCAGACGGAGGCTAAGAAGCCCGCCCAGCGCGAGCTGAAAGACTGGGAGAAGAAGTATTACGAACTTCATCCTGACCAGCTGAAGCAGGATCAGGAAAAAGCCCATCCCGAAAAGAGACGTCATACCGATGAGGATGACGTAGAGTGGCATCGGCTCTGAGACGACGTCACGAAAGCACTGCCTTCGTCGGACAGTCCGATGGAAGCAGTGCTTCCCGGAGTCGTTGCTCCTCTTCCCCAATGAAAGGAGCCTATCATGACTACGATAAAAAAACGTTTCCTGATCGCCGCTTGTGCGCTTACCTTCTTATCCGCCAGTGCCTTTGCCCTGAATACGGCCTCGGCCGCAGACATGGAAGGCAGGGACCGTGACTGCCATATCGCTCTCCATGAAGCCTGCCATCCGGGCGATCCCCTTCCGCCGCCGGAATACCGCCACCACAGGAAGCCTAGGAGAACCCATGCGCAATGGGTCAAGGCGGAGCGGAGATCCCACCACAAGCCCCCGATCTGCGTCACTCGATGACACCTATCTCTCAAGCCCCCTGAAAAGAAGCCTAGGAAAAACGCACAGCCGTATGGCTGTGCGTTTTAGCGTGACCAGCAGGCAGGCGGAGCAGTGCTTCGAAAGCGCGGATCCGATCGTTATAAGGTCTCACTCTTGCATCCAGCTCTGCGCCTACGCAGTATTTCCCGCCACCCATGCAAAGTTTCTTTTACAGGGGAACAAATATATAGTACAATGAAAGATAATAAACTAGCGCGAAAAGCAGTACGGAAAACACAGAAGAGGAGTACGACATGAGTTCCAGAGAAGAATCATCGACCATGGAAAGCGTGCAGAAGGACATACAGTGTCTGCGGAAGTTTTTTCCATAGTACGTCTTGTCAAGGCTACGCATCCTGAAGACCGGGATACAGCGGATGGTTCCGGAGTTTCCGCAGGTGATGATGACAGCCGCCGAAGCACTTGTGAATTCTGCGCCCCACAGACCCATCAGATCACCTTTGCCGATAAGGGCATGCATCTCCACTTCAAGATCATCGACGGCAAAATGTACCAGATCTTTGCGAAGCCGCTCACGATCGAAGGAGTGCCCTACGTTCTGGAAATGCTGAAGCACATCGATAACACAGACCTCTTCCTTGCGGAAGGCTATGACCAGCTGATGTCCTTCAGCCATCAGCTCTACATCGATGCCCTGACCGGCGCGTACAACCGCCGTTTCTGGGAAGACAAAATGAAGAGCTTTTCCGGCGTTGCCGGTATCGCTCTGATCGACCTCGATGACCTGAAGCTCTACAACGACACCTTCGGCCACAGCGCAGGCGATGCCGCCCTGAAGGCGCTGGTACAGATCACGAAGAAAAGCATCCGACGCACAGACAAGCTGATCCGCTATGGCGGAGATGAATTTCTCCTCATCATGCCGAATGTCTCCTCCTCCATCTTCGCAGAGAAGCTCCGCACCATCCAAGAGCACATCCATGAGGCAGACTTCCCCGAATTCCCCGGACTTAAGATCTCTGCCAGCATCGGCGGCGCCATGCTCTACAGCGGCAGCATCGAAGAAGTCGTCTCCCGTGCGGACAAGCTCATGTACTATGCCAAGTCCTATAAAAATACCGTGGCCATGGACGAAGAGGTGGAATATGAAAAGACGCTGCTCGATACCTCTGCTGCGAAGCCGCGGGTACTGATCGTCGATGATTCGGAGCTGAACCGGGATCTCCTGAAAGAAATGCTGCGCGATCGTTATGAGGTCCTCGAAGCCGCAGACGGTGAAAAGGGGCTCGCTCTCCTCTATGAGCTCGGAACGAAGATCTCCCTCGTACTTCTCGACGTCGTCATGCCGAAGCTCGGAGGCTTCGATGTACTCGCCGTCATGCAGAAGGAACGCTGGCTCGATGACATCCCCGTCATGATGATCTCCGCCGAAGACTCCCCTGCCTTCATTCAAAAAGCCTATGATATGGGCGCGTCCGACTATATCACCCGCCCCTTTAATATGAACGTCGTCCGCCAGCGCTCGGACAATATCACAAAACTGTATGCCAAGCAGCGCCGTCTTTTGAGTCTGGTGTCAAGCCAGATCCAAGAAAAAGAACGAAATAACCACATCATCATCAGCATCCTTTCCGAAGTCGTCGGTCTCAAAAACGGGGAAAGCCGCAAGCACATCCTGAGTGTCAGCCGCATCACCGAGCTTCTCTTATCGCGTGTCATGCAGCGCACCAGCCGCTACCATCTCACCTGGCAGGATGAAGCCCTCATCACGAATGCCGCCGCTCTCCATGACATCGGCAAGATCGGTATCGATGAGAAGATCCTGAACAAGCCCGGCAAGCTGACCAAGGAAGAATTCGAGATCATGAAAACGCACACCCTGATCGGCGCAAAGATGGTCGAACATCTGGAAGCCTTTCGGGAAGAGCCCTTGGTCAAGGTGACTTACGCCATCTGCCGCTGGCATCACGAGCGCTGGGACGGCCGCGGATACCCCGACGGCCTTAAGGGTGATGCCATCCCGATCTCTGCGCAGATCGTATCCATCGCTGACGTCTACGATGCCTTGACAAGCAAGCGCGTCTACAAGGACGCCTTCGCTCACGAAAAAGCCATCTGGATGATCCTCAATGGGGAATGCGGCCTCTTCAACCCGCTCCTCCTGGACTGTCTCTTGGACATCAAAGACAGCCTGAAGGAGGAACTAGAGAAAAGCAGCACCGGCCTTGCCATCCATCAGAAAATCCCCGACGGGATCATCCGGGATCTGTGACCGGTGATCTGCTCCTCCCCTCTCATCCTTTCCACGGCGCGCCACGCCGCAAATCCATTGAATGTAAGGAGTTTCCTATGAATATCGAAGCATGCTACAACAAAATGGGCGCTGACTACGCCGAAGTGAAGAGCCGCCTCCCAAGCGACGCCTTTATCAAGCGTTTTGCGCTGAAATTCTTAGACGACCCCACCTTCGCGCTGCTCGAAAAGAACCTCGCTGAGAAAAACGTAGATGAAGCCTTCCGCGCCGCGCACACGCTGAAGGGCATCACGCAGAACCTCGGCTTCAGCCAGCTCTCGCCGCTGGCGATCGAGATCACGGAGATCCTCCGCCAAGGTACCATGGACGGCACAGACACCCTCTTCCCGCAGCTGAAGGAAAATATGATATGACCGTCGCCTGCATCAAAGAGGTCGACGAATAGGACGTGATAAAAGCGTTTTGGATCGTGAATGATTCAAAGCGTTTTTTTATTTGTGACTTTCGTGACTGGTGGCTGGTGGCTGGGAAACAGCAGACTCTCACATCGTCATTTCGAGCGCATGCGAGAAATCTTTGTCATTCGCGGGGAAACGGGTCATGAGAGAAACGCGCAAACGGGAAACCTGTTATCCCAAAGCCTTCCAGGGAAACACTGATTCAATCGTTGTCAAATTTTACTCTTGAATTTTTATGCATAGCAAGGAATAACCTGACGCGAATAGCGAGCTATTTAAGGAAGGTTATGACGAAGCTATGTATAAAAAATTCTTGTAAAATCTGACTCTGCGATTGAATCAGCGTTTCCCTAGCATCGCCATGATTTATACTCCGCGGCGCTCGTATGCTGCCGTTTTTCGCACACTTGCGAGAACGTGACTGGCGATTTCAAACAATGATTTGCATACCGCCAGTGCCCTATCCGCCCTTCGGGCACCTTCCCCTAGAGGGGCAATGCTATTAAGTTAA
>ULRP01070799.1_pt1 | contig 22058 bp, 20 predicted proteins | sample 1955521 | NCBI WGS metagenome assembly ULRP01 (sample SAMEA4835685, study PRJEB28245) | human gut metagenome | biome: gut microbiome; material: fecal sample | place: Denmark | collected 2008
GTGTACTATTATCTCAGCGTCAGAAAAAAGTCGTGGATTTTTGTTCTATCCCTCGCACTGCTCAAGAAATCATGGATTTTATAGGAATATCAAATCAGTCTAAGAATCGTAAGAAATATATAGCTAATTTGGTGGATGCGGGAATCTTGGAGATGACTATACCTAATTTTCCTAAAGATAAAAAGCAAAAATATAGAAAAGTATAGAAGATATCGATTAAGATTACATCACGGATAATTACGGATTTCCGGAAAAGCAAATCCCAAGTCAGCAGAAAAGCCGGCTTGGGATTTATGAGTATAAAAGTTTATGTATAAGAGTATTCTATATCTTACAGCTTGAATTTATAACCAATGGTCAGCTGGAGCACGTTGGTGTAGCCGTCGCCATACTTTGGAACCTTCGTAACACCGATGTTGTAGCGAGCATCCAGTACGAAATTGTTGAATTCGTAAGACATTCCTATAGGAATTGCAAAGTCGAAGGTGTTGACCTGCTTAGCCTCGTCCTTGGCAACCATGAATGCTGGCTGAATACCTGCCTTGAGTGCGAAGTCGCGGGCAACATAATAGTTGAGTGTGATAGGAATGTTCAAATATCCTGGATTCCAAGAATATTCATCATGTTTCGTTCCCTGGAAGGAATAGAGAAGTCCACCAGCGATGGCAGCCTTCGCATTAAACTGGTGCTGCAATTCTGCACCGAATACGCAACCAGCTTTCCAGTCTCCATCACCTACGGAAGATACGTTCAAACCGATCTTAGGCTGGATAGTTGTAGTACCCACTCTGCTCTGAGCAAAAATACTTACTGAAGACAGCATGATAACTGCCATTAAAAATAATTTCTTCATCATCTCTAATTTTAAGTTGTTATTACTGAATTATCAATTCACTCTAATTTAGGTTAGTTTCCGAAAAAACTATTTGCAAATATAGTAAAAATCTCGATACGTGATTTCATTTTCCTTGATTTTAAGGCAATTTATATGTTTTTTATGAGATAATAACAAAATTCCAGTTGCTGTATCCAGTCAAAGTCAGAGTAAAATTCTCCTTCCGTTCGCAGCGTTATAAGAACACGAAGGTTACAGTTCATTTCAACCGTGGTGAAACCCTTTCGGGTGCCATGACTGTCTTGAAAAACTTGGTTCCTGGTTTGGAATATGAAGTGAGAAAAGATGAAGTTATACTGAAATAAGAAGGCGGTTCTTTACCCAAATCTCTTTCGAAAACAGGGATTTGGGTAAGAAATCGCCCCTTTTTTTATTCAAGATTGATTATGATAAAGAATTTGATTTGAAGTCAGAAGGTTATCATCTTTATGGTCTTTCCAACTGGTGTATCAAGTGTCACGAGACAATGGCGCAATATCCGATTTTCCAACTATTGGAAGGACAGGTCATTTCGTCTGAGGAAAAGATCATCAAGCCAGACCAGGCAATTTACGAGCGCCTTTGCCAGAAGTATTCTCTACTGCCAGAAGAATGCCTTTTTGCAGACGACAGAATGGAAAATGTAGAAGCAGCCCGAAAATTCAGAATGCAGGCCATCTGCTTTGAGGATGCAGTACAGTATGAGCAGGAATTGAGAAAACTATTGAAATTTTAAGTGGGAGTCCATCAGACGGAAAATTGCTGTCTTGAAATGGAATGTAATTTGCTGATTTTCAGTGATATAGCTTGTGAAAAATCAGCATGACCTAACGAAGCGCTTTATTAGCATCTAACGAAGCGCTTTATTAACACCTAACGAAGCGCTTTATTAGCACCTAACGAAGCGCATCATTAGACCTTAATAAAGCGCTTTCTTATATTTTGTACTTGCGCTTCTATTGAGAACTTGCCCTTTACCCTTCATCTATCCCTCGGAATCCCCTGTGTTTATCGGGTTTTCAGAGGGTGAAGGGTGCAATTTTACCCTTCATCACTCTTCATCACCCTTCATCTTAAGGGGATTTGAACTTTAAATAAGCATAATAGGAGGCGATGATTAACCTTAATAGAAGCTAATGGTTAGTCTTAATAGAAGCTTGAATTAGTCCCAGCAGTCAACCCAGGATGGTAATAAGGATGGTAATAAGAGAGAAACGAATGTCTTTCTTCATTGTAAATATTTCCTTCTAGATTTTGCCAACTCGTTTTTAGTCGATGTAACTCTCAAGAAATGGATTTCAGCATAAAAACAATTCTCTTTTTACAACTTTTCGCATCAAAGAATAATAGTAATGCTTTATTATGATCTCATGTTGTACGACTATATAATCCCATGTCGTACGACAATAGTGATGCAATCGTACGTTTATAGGGACCCATGTCGTACGACATGAGAGCCTTATAAACATTATTCTTCAATCACAAAAATCATAACTATCTGATTTTCAGTACCTTCTTTTCCTTGTTCATATTTTCAATATTCACACACAAATAAGATTCAGTTGAAAACACAGAAATCTCAGCAAGGAAAATGTAAAGAGAAATTCACGAATGCCTCTGATTAATAATATGATGAAGGGTGATGAAGGGTTGAATTGCACCCTTCACCCCCTGAAACCCCGATAAACACAGGGGATTCAGGCGGAAAGATGAAGGGTGACGAGATTTTACGAGTGCCGTTTCTAAAAAAAAATCCTGATATTCGATAAATACCCCTATATTTCCAAAATGCTTGCTTACGGCACTAATGTGCCCTGGCTGAAGCACCAAAGTGCCCTGGCTGGAGCACTTTTAGGGCACAGAGAATTATAGTACTAACTCTCAGAGATAGTGGTGCTATCTTTCAGAGATAATACTGCATTATAGCCTTTTTTAGAATAAATTGAACTACGAAAACATGTAAAAATGTACGGCTTTTTTGAAATTATCCGTAGAATATTACCGCATTTGTTTTACCAAACCACGGTTGTTTGCGAACACACAAAAAAGTGAAATAAAAATTTCATTTTAACAGGATTGTAATTGGGTGCAACGAAAAATATAATTGTCTTCAATGCGTAGCTACATAAGACAATATAATAAACTTTTAATAAGTAAATCTAGGAATTTAAGAAGAATTTCAGCTTCATGTTTTTGTTTGTTGCTGGCAGGAAATTTAGCAGTTTCAGCTCAAACAGTGACACTCGGTTCCAACAAGGTCTCTTTGAAGGCGGCGTTTGAGAAAATCGAGAAGGCTTCTAAGTACAAGATAGCTTACAACTCGTCGTTGATTGATGCAAATCGCACAGTCACCATCAGTAAGACAAAAGGGGATGTATTGGAGATATTAAACCTCTTATTAAAGGAAAGCGGTTGCACTTATGAGAAAAATGGAAATTATCTGATTGTAAAACCTCAATCTAAAAAACAACCTGGCAAGAAAAATATAAAGCGAGTGACTGGTCAACTCCTTGATGAAATGGGAGAACCGATGATTGGTGTGACGGTCATGGTAAAAGTCGTGATGTACTGGTGAAATTCTTGCATAATGAGAAGGAGGTTCATATTCCTGTAAAAACAGATATTTGGCCTTATTACCATTGGAATGAGGTGAAAGAGTATTATCAGAAACGTCTGTCTGCTCTTCCTCAATAAATTTGTATTGATTTTAGTTAAGTTTAAGAATGGCTTCTGCTCCGGCAGAAGCCATTCTTTTGCAATATATTTCTGTTATTTCCTTCCGAAGTCGGCTGGGATTTCGCCCCAAGTCTTGGTATCCCATTTCAGAATAGGGATGGTAACCTGGTGGGTGCGGAGCCAGTTCTCTGCACGGGCTATGATCTGATGGAGCTGCGCGGTCTGGGGAGTATGCTCCAACTTGGTCTTGCATTGTTTCTTTTTTACCCACAGCTGGGCATTCACGCTGTCGCTGTAGATTACCTTGTCAGTAATCCCCCTTTGTTCCATCAGGGCAAGGGCATGGACTATGGCGAGGAACTCGCCGATATTATTGGTGCCGTGAAGTGGACCGTAATGGAAAACCTGTGCTCCCGTCTGCAGGTCTATGCATTGGTATTCCATCGGACCGGGATTGCCGGAACAGGCTGCATCTACAGCCCAGGCATTTGCCATTACTTCATTGGGCAATGGTAAAACGGTATCGTTTCTCCATGATGGAGGATTCACAGGCATATTACTCATATTTCTATTATTTCTGTTGGGGTTAAAAAAGCAAATGAGCATGTCCCAATCTTAATGTTGGGACGATGCTCATTATTTGTCAATAGTCAATATTCTTATTAAATTGTAGGTTATTATATCTTGAATTTCCTTTCTTATAGAGAATTCTTACATAATAATAAACCCCCTACATTAGGATCATTACATTCTTTCTGGAACCTCGATGCCGAGAAGGGACATACCGTTCTTCAAAATCTTAGCGACATTGGCTGCAAGAACCAGACGAGTGATCTTCTCAGCCTCGCTCTCAGCATTCAGGATGCTGTAGTCGTGATAGAACTGGTTGAACTCCTTGGTCAACTCGTAGCAGTAGTTGGCAATACCTCCAGGGTTGTAGTTGTTGCCTGCATCGGCTACGGCTACAGCGAAGTCGTTCATCTTCTGGATGAGGTCGATCTCCTTCTCGTTGATAGGTGCATCAGCGCCCAACTCTGCAGGAATCTCGATGCCCTCGGCAGCTGCCTTGCGCATGATGCTGCGGATACGAGCGTAGGTATATTGGATGAAAGGACCTGTGTTGCCGTTGAAGTCGATACTCTCTTCTGGATTGAAGAGCATATTCTTGCGGGCATCTACCTTGAGAATGAAGTACTTCAATGCTCCGAGACCCACGATGCGTGAAATCTCCTGGCGTTCTTCCTCGCTCATGTCCTTGAATTTGCCCAACTCATCGCTTGTCTGGCGAGCATCCTTGATCATCTCTGCCATCAGGTCATCTGCATCTACTACAGTTCCTTCGCGGCTCTTCATCTTTCCGTTAGGCAACTCTACCATTCCGTAAGAGAAGTGAACCAAGTCCTTACCCCACTTGAAGCCGAGGCGGTCGAGCAGGATAGAGAGTACCTGGAAGTGGTAGTTCTGCTCATTACCTACTACGTAGATCATCTTGTCGATAGGGAAGTCCTTGAAACGGAGGTCGGCAGTACCGATGTCCTGAGTCATATAGACAGAAGTGCCGTCAGAACGGAGCAGGAGCTTCTGGTCGAGCCCCTCGTTGGTGAGGTCTGCCCACACAGAGTTATCGTCCTTGCGGAAGAAAAGTCCCTTTTCCAAGCCTTCTTCTACCTTCTTCTTACCTTCGAGGTAAGTATTTGACTCATAATATATCTTGTCGAAACTTACGCCCATCATCTTGTAAGTCTCGTCGAAGCCAGCGTAAACCCAGCTGTTCATCTTCTGCCAGAGTGCACGAACCTCAGGGTCGTTGTTCTCCCACTTGACGAGCATTTCGTGAGCCTCCTTGATCAGCGGAGCCTCTGTCTTTGCTTTCTCTGTGGCAGCTTCTTCGTCCATACCCTCCTTCATATACTGAGCCTTGAGTTCTGCGATTTCCTCACGATAGTGCTTGTCGAAGGCTACATAGTAGTCGCCGATGAGGTGGTCGCCCTTCTTGCCGGAAGTTTCTGGAGTTTCGCCATTGCCCCACTTGAGCCAAGCGAGCATTGACTTACAGATGTGAATACCACGGTCGTTGACGATGTTGGTCTTGATCACTTTATTGCCGTTTGCCTCCATGATCTGAGCCAAAGACCAGCCGAGGAGGTTGTTGCGCACGTGACCGAGGTGGAGAGGCTTGTTGGTGTTAGGAGAAGAGTACTCGATCATGACGAGTGGGCTGTTCTCTGTAACTGGCTTCTCACCGAACTTAGGGTCAGCGTTGATGGTGTTGAGGAGTCCTACCCAAGCGGCAGGAGCGATAGAAAGGTTGAGGAAACCTTTTACCACATTGAAGTCTGCGATAACATTAGCGCAGTTTTTCTTCAAGTACTCACCGATTTCCTGTGCAGTATCCTCAGGTTTCTTCTTAGATATCTTGAGGAATGGGAATACGACGAGGGTAAGGTTACCTTCGAAATTACTCTTGGTCTTCTGCAGGGCTACCATTTTCTCTGGCACGTCCTGACCATAAAGCTCTTTCACCGCAGCGATTACTGAGCTGATGATTTCGTTTTCTATCTTCATTATCTTAAATGTATCTTTTTTACCGGTAATATTTTTCTATGCCTGGTCAAAAGCCCTCATCCGAGAGGCAAATCGCTCTGAATGGAGCATAATTTTGACTTAGCGGCTGCAAATTTACAAATAATTATTGAATTACGCAAAGAAATATTGCGCATTATTATTTTTTTTGTTTCATTTATAAAAGAAATGGAAAATAGGACGTTTCTTCCTACAATTCTATTGCGTTTGCAGCTATTAAAATAAAGCGTATAAAATGAAAGAAGCGTATCATGAATTCCATGATACGCTTCTTGACTGAATATTTTGAAGTATTCTTATCCTTCCAATATGATGTTAGCCACATCCTCCGGTGAATTCCATAGGATGCCATCTTGCAACTCATCGTCGGTAAAGCCGTTGAGGGCTTCTCTGGCTTCCTTTTCGCTGAGAAGCTGAGTTCCGTCCTCGTTCTTTGCATCGAGCAGTGCTTGAAAGATGGCTGCTCTGTATTCTTCGATTGTCATCATAGTCTAATAATATTGGTTATGTTATATTTTATGGTGGCAAAATTAATGTATTTTTTTGAGAACACCAAGCGAATTGTCTGTTTTTTACGACTTTAATTGCTTTTTTATGATTTGACGAGCAGTCATACCTACTTTTCTGAAAGATATGCCTTCCGGTTTATTTTTCCGTTGAAGGTGCGCTGGATGCTTTCTACTTGCTCATATTGGGTAGGGATTTTATAGGGTTCGAGCTTGTCGCGAAGTGCTAAAGCTATCTCCCGTTTGTTGAACGGATAATCCCCGTCGAGCACAACTAATAGTTTCAGAATGGTGCCCAAAACCCGATGGTTGGCAGGAATGCAGATGCAGTCCTTGATAAATGGAAGGCTGAGAGCGGCATCTTCTACTTCATCTGGCGCTACCTTATAACCGCCCACATTGATGATGTCGCCATCCCGTCCCTTGAGTCGCAAACGCCCTTGTTCGTCAACAGTTCCCCGGTCGGAGGTGTAGAGGACTCCTTCTTTCATGATAGAGTGGGTCAGGAGTTCATCACCATAATAACCGCTCATGAGCGTTTTCCCTGTGCAGGCGATTTTCCCGTCTTCGCCGATGATGAAACCTGCATGCTTCATCGGTTTGCCTACACAGCCAGCCAAGCATTCGCCGTGCTGGAAATCATAGGTGGAGATGATGCCCGTCTCGGTGGAAGCATACGTATTGTAAAGGCGGCTCTGGGGCAGGATAAAGCAAAGTTTCTCCATATCATTCTGAGAGATAGGAGCTGCGCCTGTTTCGATGAATTCTATTCTATCTGCATACAGGGCAAGGCGGTCGGAAGCAAATGTCAACAGCATCCGGATGCTTGCCGGAACCAGGAATGTGGCAAACTTTCCTTCAGTAGGGGAATCCATTGCCTGAAAGAAACGGTTGATGTCTTTCATTCCGTCGATGATGTGCAGGGTGCCGCCCACGAGGATGATGGGATAGACCTTGGAGAGACTTCCGATGTGGCTGAGAGGACCATTGATGATGAAGGTCAGGTTGTGATGAAAGCCTTGTGCTTCTATCAGATTTTCAGCATTGGCGATGATGGTGGAATGGGAAATCATCACTCCCTTCGACTTGCCGGTTGTGCCTGTCGTGAAGAGTATGTCGGCTACTCCTGCTGGAATGGCGGCTTCTTCTGTCTTGTTCATTTCTTCAGAAAATTGCGATTCCTGTTCCAGCGGAACTGCCGCGTTTCCTGAGCGATGAATGGCAAAATATGTTACGAGGCATTCTATCGTAGGGGAAGCAACGAAAGGAATCGCCTGCCCCTTGCTATGAAACGAAGCGGCTGTATCGGTTACACGGTTCCACAGTTGCCGATAAGTGCATGATTCTTCTCCACAGATGATTGCCACCTTGTTGGGGAATAATGCTGCGTCTTTCTCCAGATAGTCCTCTAAAGTCAACAGATGATCCTCTGATGTCAGCATATAGTCCTCTGATGTCTTCATACGCCTGCCTGTTTTTTCTTTTCTACCATTGCCACAAGGCTGTCTAAGTTGCGGAAATTCCGAGGTGTTACGTCTGATGATTCCAGTTTTATCTGGTATTCGTCTGAAAGGAGCATCAGGATGGTGGTAATGCCTAAGGAATCCAGTTCATTGAACAGGAAGTCTGAATCTAAATCTACCAGTGGTAGGGCTTCTTCCAGGATTTTTCTAATATTCTCTTTCATATTGATTTTCATTTTTATACATATTGATTTTAGTTCATCTTAAATCTCATTCATGCTGACCTTGAATCTTATTCATGAGATCTGGATTCTTATTTATAATCACATTTGGCGGCTGATTTCAGCTTGGTTGATGATTTCTACATTTTCAACAATCCCTTCCATGCTGAATTTCATCAGTCTGCATTTGTCAGGATCTGCTTCTACAGCAATCACTTTTGTTTCCGGGTGGAGCAGGGCAAAGAGGAGCACTTTCTCTCCATAGCCGGCAGACGAGATGATGACTGGCAGGGAAGTATCCTGCTGCTTCATCCACTTCTGATAATCATGGTTGCGCCTGAGATTTCGCTTGACGGTGCTGAAAACTTCCACACCCTTGTAGCGGTAGCGGTCGAGAACCAGGTCGTGATAATAGGCAACTCCCTCTTTCCTGCGGCGGAAAAGCATCTGTAAGGAAAGGGGGCGAACCCGGTATTCTCCCTTGTGCTTCACCAGCCAGTTGAAGATAAGCGGCGGGAAAATATAGGCCATCAGAACCACGGAGAACATGCCTGCGATGGTGACTTCTGCCAATGAACGGAGTGCCGGATGGCGGGCTACTATCAGCGTGCCGATGCCGATAAACATGATGAGGGCTGAAATGATGATGGAATGCTTGTAGGAGGCAAGCATCTTGCGCCGGTAAGCATATTCGTACATGGCTCCCTCTGTCATGAAGATGGTGTAGTCGTCGCCCTGACCGAAGATGAAGGTGGCGAGGATGATGTTCACGATGTTGAACTGCATGTGGAAGATGGCCATCAGTCCCAATATCCACAGCCAACTGATAGCCATCGGGATGAACGAGAGGACTGCTAACTCGATACTTCCCATAGACAACCAGAGGAAGAAGAATACGATGAATCCGCAGGCAAATCCGATGTAGTTGAAATCGTCTGACAGATGGTTGGCAATGGCGCTGTTCATGCTCTTCACATCAAAACTGAAGCTATGTTGTGTTTGCAGACAATCCTCCACCTTCTCTACATCCTTTTCTTTGGCAGAGAGGATGTTGATAACGTGGTATTTGCCGTTGAGACTGTCGGTACTGATGTTGGAGGCAAATGCGGATTGCAGCAGAGGTTTGAAATGCTGAATGTCCTGCGGCTGGTAATCCTGGTGGAGAATGCGCTCGAAATCTGCGAAACAACCATCGGCAAATCCTTCTTCTGTCATATAAGGTTTGATGCCGGAAGTGAGGAGATGCTGGTGTTTATCGAGGAATTTCTGCCAGAGTTGCAGGCGCCGTGCCTGTTCTTTCTTCGATGTGATAAACTGGTTGCAGGAGGAGTAGTCCTGTATAGTCTTCTGGTCGGAAAGTTCCTGCAGAGTTCCCTGCAAGGAGAGGCTTTTGTCGAGTGCTCCGTCCAAAGTGGAGTCGGAAGACAGGGCATAGACTTTCTGGATTCCGTCTTCCTGTTTCATCATTTTGGCGAAATATTCCATGTCTGCCTTCTGTTCCGGAGTCATATAATTAATGTGTGCCATATTGGTGTCAAACTCCGTCTGCAGACTGAAATATCCGAAGATGATGGTCAGGATGAGCACAATGGTAACGAAGATCGGTTTCTTTTCGAGCGAGATGTTGCTCCACTTGTCAAGGAATGTATGCTTTGCCTCTCCTGTTGTCTTAGAAAGATGGGGAAGATAGATGAGCACGAATACGATGGTGCCGACGAGCAGGAGAGAACTGAACAGTCCCAGGTCTCTTAATGCCACGGATTTTAGTGGGACTAATGCCAGGAAAGCACCTACCGTAGTCACGTTGCCCACCAGGAGGGGCATGACGATTTCTTTCAGCGCCTTCCGCTTGTCGGGTGTATGAGAAAGGTGGGCGATGAAATGAAGAGGGTAGTTGACTGCAATACCCAAGATGATAGATGAAATGCCGATGACGATGACCGAAACCTGATTGTGGAAGAGAGCTAACCCGCCGATGGCAAAGAGCCAGCCCCATCCGATGGAAAGGGCTATGAGCAAAAGGTTTCTCCTGCTTCTGAAGGAGAAGAAGAGCAAGGCAAGAATCAGTACAACGGCAATACTTACAGAAAGAATGCTGTCGGTTTTGATCTGATGGGCATTGGTGACGGCAATAACGGGTCCGCCTATGATGTGGATTTCTATATTCGGCTGCGACTGGCTGGCTTCCCGGGCACAGTCTTTTAGCATTTGGGTAAGGTGGGCATTATTCTCAGTCTCACTTGCCCCGAAGGGAGAATCCATCATCACGATGGCCTTCTTCATGTCGGGAGAGAAGATATAGCCATCGTACATTTCATATTTCAGACTGGATTCGGAATGCTGCAATTTCTGCAGGATGGGAGTGAAGAGGTTCAGCGGGTCGCGCTGGATATTATCAGACAGAATGCCGCCGGTAGGGAAGAGGAGCATTTGTTTGTCTGCTTTCAGCTGGTGGGGAATGTAATCAGGCTGACTGAGCAGACTGTCCATTCTCCGATAGTCTGCATCTGTCAGGAAATAAGGAATGTTCTGATAGACGAAATCTGTTATCTGGTTCATCTTTTCCAAATCCACCTGTGCCATCAGATTTCTGATGACGTGGGCAGAGTCTGCTTTCTCCACATTCTCTACGAAAGCGTCTATGGTATGGGTCAGTATTTCCGGATCAACGGCTGCAGCTTTCGTGTCTGAATCCTGTTGGGTGGAATCAGATTGCGCAGCATTCCGGTATTGGAAGATGGCGAAAATCTTGCTGGCTCCCGAAATGTTCTGATAGACCTTCATGGCATTTTGGTGCTCGCTGTCTATCGGAAGAAAGTCGGCAATATCTTCCTTGTAGTTCAGTCTGGTAACTGCAAGGAGGAGTATGAGCGTGATTGCTACGGATGAGCAGATGCCACTCAGCCGATGCGTCTTGAGATAATCGTATATTTTCAGAATCAGTTCTGTCATTTTCTTACTTCTTATTTTTTCTGCTTCTTACTTATTCTTTCTGCTTCTTATTTGTTGTTTTTTCTACTTCTGCTTACTTGTTGTTTACAGGGTTGGCGTAAATGCCTAAATAAATATCTTTCAGCATTTCGATGTCGCAAGTATCATAATGTTCCAATTCTCTGACGTGTGCCAAGAATTCTTCCTTCTGTTGCGGGGTATAGAAATCCTGGTATTTTCTGGTGCCGTACCGCAGGTCGTAAGCGATGTAATTGTTGGGATACAGGCGATAGGCCTTGTTGATGCGCTCGTCCAGCAGATGGGCTACAGCCTTGTGATATTCGTTGCTCGTAAGCTGTTCCAGTTTCATCAGTTCCATGCGGGAAATCGGTTCACAGATTTCTATGTGTACCCTGCCTTTGGGTTGGGAGATTCCTGTCAGAATACTGTTCAGGTCTTCGCCCGGCTTTTTGGTGTATTTGGCAAACTGGCTTTCGTAGAGTTCGAGCGTTTTCAGAATATCGCATGATTCCCATTCGTAGGAAACCGCCACAGGTACGATGTGCAACTGGTCTATTGCCTTGATTTTATCATCCGGGCAAGACATGCAGAACATCTTGATGATGCCCTGGTCTGTCGTGTCGTTTCCATCCTTGGTCCTGCCGTTGCGCTGGGCAATCCAGACAGACTGTCCTTTCTCCTGAATCACGAAGCGGATGTAGTCGGACAGGTGTCTGGAACAGCGATAGAATTCCTTCAGACTTCCGCCCGGGCGTTCTACCTTAAACATCTTGTTGCATTTGCCAATATCGATAATCAACTGGTTGGACATCAGATTGGCACCAAAGGTAATCTCTGTGGTGTCGAAGCCGTGATTGAGCAGGAAATATTGGAGAAGACTGGAGTCTAACATGATGTCACGGTGGTTGGAAACATAGAGATAATGCCCTTCAGGACTCAGCTTGTCGAGTCCTGAGCAGGAAAATTCCGTGATGCTGTTTTCTATCACCTGCTGGTTGACTTTACTCATCGTGTCCTGTTGAAATTCCCTAACCGTCTGGTAGTTGGCTATGCGTTGACGGATTTCCTTGACCGATTCTTCCGGATAGACGTATGCAGAAAGAATCGGAAACGATGAACTGTGGGCGATGCGCTGCATGGCCTCAAGAAATTCATCGGGATTGTATGGGCGAATATCGTCAAAATCTGTTATGTTCATATTGGAATCTTTTTTGTTCTTTCATTATTGGGTCTGAAGTTTTCTGATCCAAACTAAAAACTCTTTCTTCCATTGCCGACATTCGGGCGAACCCTTTGTGTCGGAGGCTCCAAATCCATGTCCTCCCGTCTTGTATTGGATGTATTGATGGGGAATGTGATGGACAGTCAGGGCGGAATCGAGCAATTCTGAGTTCTGGTATTTTACGATAGGATCATCCTTGCAGTTTACCAGAAACACGGGTGGACAACTGGCTGAAATATGATGCTCAATAGATAGGGAGTCTCGAAGCAGTCTGCTGTTTTTGCGGTTGTCGCCCAACAAGGCTCTGCGCGACCGCTTGTGAACGTATTTTCCGTTCATGGTAACGACCGGATAGATGGGGGCAACAAACATCAGGGGAAGTTTACGCAGGGTAACTCCCGACAGTACAAGATGACCGCCTGCAGAAAAACCCATCGCTCCAATGCTATCGGAGCAGACTCCGTATTCCCTTGCGTGTTCCTTAATATATAAGGTGGCTTGGGTCAGGTCGTCCAAAGCATCTGGGTATCGAACCCCTCTGAACAGATGGCGGTAATGCAGGAAGAAGGCCATGAATCCGGCAGTACGGTAATGAAGCACGAATGCAGAGATTCCGTTGTTCTGCAACCATTTGCCCACTTCGTGTCCTTCGCCATTCATATCGTGCCAGAGGTAACTTCCTCCAGGACATACGATGACAGCCATCTTGCTGCCACCTTTTGCCAGATATGCAGTCATTTCCACATTCTTTCTGCATGCTGTGCCTTGCCAGATGTTGACTTTCTCCTGTGCCTTCAGCATCTGGAGACATAGGAGGACGAACCCTATTATGATCATCAGTCTTTGCTTCATCGGTTTAATTCTCATTCTTTCCGATTTCATTTATTTTATGGAGTATGGAATTTCTTCCTAAAATAGCCTCGGCGGTATTGATTGCCGTCAGGGGAACGCCGCAGAAACCATGAAGGTTGTTGTTCTGACCTGTCAGCAACAGGTTATCCACCTTGGTAACCACGGGGACCTGCGATAATGCGATGTTTTTATAGTCCTTGCTGAATCCGCTCAGCGCTCCGTCTTTCACTCCATAAAAGTCGCGAATGGTCAATGGAGAAGCCGTGATGATTCTGTCGATACATGCTCCGAACCCCGGGTGAATTTCCTCGATATGAGAGAGGAGCTGTTGTGCTTTCTGGGCTTTCCAAGTTTCGTATTCCTCGCCCCGATGCCCCACGGTGGTCTGTTCCCATTTCTTTACTTCATCATAGAGCATAGGTGCGGTGATGAGGACTTTTGAACTGTATTTGCCCTGGTTCTCGTCTGGCGGAGTCATCAACAGGAAGCCTAAAGGCCAGGTGTCGTGCTGCTCGCCGAATTTCCATATTTCATCGTATCGGGTCATGTAATATTCCGAATGATTGATGTATGGGAAGCAGTCGGGCTTCAGTTTGATATAGACGGAAAACGCTGAATAGGAATTTGGAATCTGATTCAGGCGCTCTCTATAAGCCTTGGGGAAAGCTTTTTCGGGCATCCGTTTCAAGAGGGTGCAAGGGTGAATGGCTGAGATGAAGTAGTCGCCCTGAAAGATTTCTCCTTGCCGGGTTCTTACGTACTCCACATGACGGTTGTTGACTTCCACCCATTCTACTTCTGTATGGGTGAGCACCTTTCCTCCTGCCTGTTCGATTACAGAAACAAGCAGTTGGGCAAAATGTTGACTTCCTCCCACAAACCGGCTGGTGCCTTGGATGTAGAGGGTGGAGATGATGGCGTGGACAAAGGCCGGAGTCTCGTCCTGTCGGCCTCCATAAAGCGGATTCATGTAGGAAACGATGCTCCGGAGCTTGGGATTCTGAATATATTTTGCAACAAAAGCATCTGCCGCCATCAGAAAATCACCGGTATGAACCTGAAGAAAATCGGTCGTAGGACGGAGATGAAACAGGTCGATGGAGTCGCTAATGGCAAATATGGCATCTACATAGCGTTGCAGATTTTCCCGTTCTTCCGGGAAATAAGCGGATAAAGAGTTGATGAAACCTTCTTTTCCTTTCTGGAGCTGATAGGTCTGCTGGTCTTCTGCAAAGTAAAGACTGTCTGTACAGTCTGCATCTACATCTTTGATTTTCACCTGGTCCAGTATGCCCAAGTATTCGCAGATGCGGTAGATGTTTCCGCCAGGTTGCATTCCGCCTATGACGTGCATTCCTGTATCAAAGGATTCACCGAAGCGATGGAAACTCTGGAGTCCCCCACCAGCCGTAGCGTTCTTTTCGAGCACAGTAACCCGTAAGCCTTCCTTGGCAAGGATGGCTCCAGTAAACAGTCCTCCCAAACCTCCTCCTATGATGATAGCCGTCTTCATTCGTTACATTTTTTTATCTGTTCGTAAATGGTCCTGGCAGTCAGAAACTCCGAGCAAGTTACGATGGTTCCTACCAGGACTCCCAACATTCCGTGGGAGTTGATGTTTTGTCCTGTCTGAAATACATTAGGCACTTTGGTGCGTTGGGGCACCCTGTATGCAGCTCCCTTCGTGATGTCTTTGGCAATACCATACATGGCTCCGTCCTCTGTTCCCGTATAGTCGAGATAGGTGAGTGGGGTGGCAGTATAGTATTCCGCAATATGATCTCTGAGTCCAGGAAAATGAGTTTCCACAACGTCCAACAGCTTTTCTGCTTTCTGGCGCTTGAAAGTTTCATATTCCTCTCCTCTCTTTCCTACGGAAGAACCTTTCCAGCGGGACACTTCTTCCATCTTCATATAGGAGAGAATAACTCCTGATGAAGCGTAGGTTGTTGGTGTGGAGTCTGCACAGAAATGCATGTACAGAAATCCCTTGGGCCAGGATGCTTCCGAGTAATTTTCACAATTCCATGGCGTATTGCCTTGATAACCATAGTAATTGTAGTTGAGGTAGGGCACTTCATGCTCCTTGAACCGCAGGAAAATAGAGAAGCAGCCTACTGTTTGTGGAATGCTGTTGATGCGGTTTCTGTAGGCAGGCCGTATCAGTTTGGTGTCGAGCATTTCTAAGGTGCGTTTGGGGTGCGCATCTGAAATCACGTAGTCGCAAGGGAAGAATACGGTTTTCTTTTCCTTTTTGTTCCAGACCTCTATTCCCGTTGCCTGTTTGTCGTCGCAGACGATGTGTCTTGCCTGATGGAGAGTAAGTGTTTCTCCTCCGTATCTCTGGAGCGTATTGGCAAGTGCTTGGGCAACAGAATCGCTTCCTCCCTTTATGCGGTAAGCACTCTGGTTGTAGAAATCCATGATGAAGGCATGGGTAGAGAAGGGAGTCTTGTCTTTCTCTGCTGCATAGAGGGGGAGATTGCCCACCAGTACTTTCGCCAGGGTAGGGTCGGTAATCAGTTCGTCAATTACCTCGTTGATGGAGCGCAGCTGGTATTCTGTGTTGATGACGGAATCTGATTCTGCATCTTTCAGAGCGTGCAGGGAAGAAGCCTGGGCGATTTTTTCCACCAGATTGTAATATCTGATGAGATTCTCATGTTGGTCTGGAAAGTATTCTGTCATCTGCTGGATGAAATTCTCTCTGCCATTGGCAAACTTGTATTTCTTGCCAGCCAAGGCTACCACATCATAACCGGAAGGATCCAGTTGGGAAAGTTGCACATCCCTGTCTATCTCCAGATAGCGCATCAGTTTGGACAGAGTCTGACCTTCTGCAGCACTTCCGATAAAGTGCATTCCGGTTTCAAACTTAGCACCATGGCGATAGAAGCATTGCAAGCAACCGCCTATTTGCTGCGACTGCTCCAACAGCGTAACGTGATAACCATTCTTGGCTAAAATCACGCCACATGACAGACCTCCCAGTCCACTTCCTATAATAATAACTCTTTTCAATTCAGACTCTTTTTTCTATTTCGTTTGCGATTTCTTCGTATTTCTCCTTATATTGTTTGCGCAATGTGGAGGCTTGTTTTCTCAATTCTCCCATGGCTTGCAATTCCTTCCTGCTTATCGGATTTCCCACTTCTATATAGAAGATACCCTTGCGCAGATGGTAGGTCTTCTTGGGGAGGATTTTGCCTGGTCCATAAAGGTACATAGGCAATATTTCCAATCCGAGTTCCTGCGACAGATAGAATGCTCCCTGATGGAATCTGCCTATACGACAGTCCTTGGAACGGGTTCCTTCGGGATAAACGGCAATACTGTAACCCCGATCTGTCAGCGAACGGAGTTGCGGCATCAGCGGTTCCAGACCCTCTATTACGGGAAGATATTCTGCATGACGAATCAGGAAGCCATAAGTAGGATTGTTCCAAACCCATTGGTTTGTCAGAAACACAATCTTGGGTGTAAAGACCAGTTGGCACATCAGATCCAAATGCGACTGGTGGTTGCAGATGATGATGCGGGGCTTATTAAAATCGAATCTTACTGGTTCTTTTCCCTTGATGATCATTCCGCCGACTTTTCTGATGAATTTAGTGCCGGGGATGCCGTGATGAATCATCACAAATCTGGCTGCATGATAGATCAGTTCATGGAGCCGAGCCTGTTTCTTTTCGGTCATCCTTCCGATTTTGATGTAGAGCCAGGCTAAGGGCGTGATGATGACCATCGTAAAGAAGAGGAAGAACAACAGGGAATAAGCCGTTCTTAGAAATGTTGCCATCTTGCGGTAAAGACGGCAAGGCAGACCATAGATAATTGCCAACACACATAATAGGGTGTTGAGGAGGCTGATGCGAGCGAAATCCATGCCTGGTCGGAAATGGCTTATCCGTTCTTCGCGTGGCGGATAATATACCTGGATAGGGATGGAAACAATCTCCGTTCCGTGCCAGGAGGCGAAAACCAAGAGTTCCAATTCGGCTTCGTATCTGTTGGTGAGCAGGGATAAGCCGTGGAGCTTGTGCAGAGGGTAGAGGCGATAACCGGTCTGGGTATCTTCCAATCGTTTGCCTGTTTGTACGAAGAACCAGAAGTTGGAGAATTGATTGGCAAAATCACTTCCCTTGGAACGTTCAACACCTTGGAGTGGTCTTGCTCCAATGATGAGAGCTCCCGGATGTTCCTGATTGGCTTTCAGAAAGAGCGGAATATCTTCGGGCTTATGCTGACCATCCGCATCTAATGTAATGGCGTAGGCAAATCCCATGGACAAGGCTTTTCTGAAACCTTGTTGGAGAGCGTAGCCCTTACCTCGGTTTTGAGAATAAGCGACAACAGTAATGTTGCCAATCTCCCCAATGATTTGAGCAGTACTGTCTGTACAGCCATCATTGACGACAATGACATCATCACAAAAGCAGAGCGTCTCCTTCACTACTTCCCCAATGGTTTTCTCATTATTGAAAGTAGGGATGATCACGCAGATTCCTCTTGCTCTTAAAAGTCTTTTCTCATTTCTCATTTCTCATTTGTCATTTTTTTCTGCACGTGAAAGAGATTTTAGCTTTTGTCTCTTCATCGGAAGCAACGATGATTTGTGCTTTAACCTCTTGGGAATCTTCTGAAGTTTCAATTTTCTTGAAGGTATAAGAGATTTCCTTTTCTTTAAGAGGAGAAATAACAGAGAGGAATTTCACATTTTTGACGTGGGTAATCTCCAAAGATTCCTGGAGAAGTTCAGCTAACAATTCCTTTCCGATTTGTAGAATGCAGACTCCTGGCGTAACAGGTTCGCCAGGGAAATGAGCCTGATAGATGAAATGCTCAGGGTTGAGGCGAAGACGAAAGGAAGTATTGCTTCTGCTCGAAAGAACTTCTTGGCATTTCTGCTGTAAGCCTGCTGCTTCCTTTTGCTGCAAACCTGCTGCTTCCTTCTGCTGTAAGTTTCCCTGTTTGTCTGCTTCGACAATTGTATAAAGATGATTTTTCAGTTGCATCGTCCTGTTTATTTTTGTTTTTTATCCACTTTTTCCTCCAATTCCTCTTTTTCCTCCAATTCCTCTTTTTCCTCCATTCTTTCTTTTTCCTCCAATTCCACTTTTTCCTCCATTGTTTCTTCCAGTTCTGTGAATTGATAATGGATTTTGTATTTTTTATTATCGTATATGGAAATGCCATTTTGTAGGTTTTTGATAACCTGGGAGAGATCTTGCTTGAGCAGGCGCTTGATGTACCATTTGTCAAGCAACTGGATGACATTTTCCAGTTGCACTTTTCCTGTGACCGGCTGGTAGGTAAAGTCGAGAACAGAGATTCCAAATTCATTGAAAATGCTTCCCTTGTAGCCGTTCTTATCTCTTATCAGCATGCAAATTCCGCTCAGATAACCTTTCTTCATCTCAATCGACGCATTATATTTCATCTTGCTCCCGATACTGTCGGGTAAAGGATGCTGGTCTGCGATGTCTTGGGCTGAAATGGGTAGGAGGGGAAATAGGGAAAAGAGTCCCAAAAGACTCATAGAAAAGAGTCCACAAAGACTAATTGACTTGAAAAACTTTCGTATTGATGGCAGCATTGGTCTTGATATTTTTCAGTTCAATAATCGTTCTGTCTCCCTTTTTCTCTATGAGTTCCACCTGAGTAACCACAGATCTTGTTTTATGAAAGTGGAGTATGATTTTTTGAAACAGCATTTTCATCTGTTTCTGTTGAGGATAGAGCGTGGCGATGTATTCAGAAGAAGAACCGGTAAGTGCTACTTTGAAATCCCTCTTGTCGTTGAGGCAATTTCCCACAACGCTATTCATCATGATGCGGGCTATTTCCTTGAACATCTTGCTTTGGTTCACGTTGATCACATCGCTCCGCTTATTTTTCCGGATGAGAACTTTGGATCCGTTGATTACAAATGTATAAGCATAAGGAGAGGTGTATTCCCATCTGAGTCTGTTGCCCTGCTGGTAATACATCTTGCCCCGCGAAACCATTTTCTCATTGAGCATTCTGAGATGCTTGGTCTGTACGAAATCGCATTGCATCGACTTCATGCGGGAAGCAACAGCGCCTATCTGCTGCCTGACTTGTGCCTCGTTCACCTTCTGCTGGGCAGAGATGGAAGAAAGGCATAAGCTGATAAACATGATTAAAAACAATAACTTTTTCATCTTGATTATCTATTATTCGTTTGATTTATTTTGCGATGAGGCAACAACCTATCATGATGAAGCCAATACCTAACCATTTCCAGACAGACACTTGTTCATGAAAGAACAGGATGGCTGCCAGCATTCCGAAGACGTATGTGATGCTCACCATCGGGTAAGCAACGCTGAGCGGGAAATGTTTTACAATATACATCCATAGGAGAGAGGCTGCGCCGAAGAAAAGTCCACAGCAGGCAAACTGCCAGTTGAACAGGAGACTTAGCCAGAAATCTCTTGTCCAACCGAAGGGATGCATTTTCTGTAGGGCAAACTTCAGACATACCTGTCCTGCCGCTAAAAGCATGCTCTGCGTGATAGCCAGAAATATTACTCGCCACATGATAATACCATCGCTATAGAATGGATGGAAGGCAAGGCTTTTTCTCCACTCTGTGTTCTTAACTGGTTTAATAGCGGGGTGCTTTCATCATGGCAGCCCACCAAAACCGTTTTTGCTTTTCCACTTGCTAATAGCATTTTCGCATCACGGATGGCCCAGTCAAGAGAATCTTCGCCCTGTGTATAGGTGATGTTGTAACCATGACAATGGGTCTTGATCGCAATATTGCTGCCTATGGTGTTGTGGGTACTCTGCATGAAATAAGTAGGTTTGAGCATTTCTTCCCCTTCTTCTTTCAGTTGGACAAGCAATTTCTCACTATTTTCCAAACATCCATAAGTAGTGCCCGTGATGATGGCATCCGGGGTGACTATTCCTGCTTTTTCCAAAGCCTCTAAAGAGGAGAGTAATGAACTTTTCATGATCTTGCCCATTCTCCTGGCTTCCATCGGTTTTACATATTTGCGGATGTCGGACAAATCCTCTTCTGAGTTAATCTCTACAGTTGAAAGAATACGGATGTTGCTGGCAGTCTGCTGAGGCTCCCCTTCAGTCTGTGTTGCTTCCTCTTCTGTCGGATGAGTAGAAAAAATGAGCGAACTGTCATTTCCGCCAAATCCAAAGGAATTGCAGAGTACATTTTCCAGCCTTACGTTTTCGATGCCTGTGCAAGGAATAATACCGTTTTTCATCTGTTTTTCCCAACCGAGATTGGCTGGGATGAAATGATGCTGCATGGCAAGTAGACAGATGATCGCCTCTATGCTTCCCGAGGCGCTGGTAGTATGTCCGGTAAATGATTTTGTACTTGAAATCCAAGGCATCTTCCTGCCAAATAACCGTTTGAGAGATTCGGATTCGCTCTGGTCATTATTGGGAGTTCCTGTACCATGTGCATTTACATATTGGATGTCCTCTGGTTCTATGTGTGCCATATTCAAGGCTTCTTTCATCGCCAAGAAAGCTCCTTCTCCATTCTCAGACGAAGCGGTCTGGTGGTATGCATCGCAGGCATTGCCATAACCGGTAAGGTAAGCATGGGGCGTTTTCCCCTGATGGCGGGCTGCAGATTCTGATTCCAAGACAACGAATGCAGCGCCTTCTCCCAAGTTCAATCCTGCGCGGGTTGCATCAAACGGGCGGCAGCGCTTCTTGTCGAGAATCATCAGGGAATTGAAACCATTGAGATGGAAGCGGGAAAGAGCTTCTGAACCTCCGGCAACAACGATGTCTGCTTCACCGGTTTCTAATAGTTTGGCCCCCAACATGATGGCGTTGGCGGCAGAAGAACAGGCAGTAGAGATGGTGGTCAATTCATCAAATCCACTTTGTCCTGTTGCCGATTCATTTCTGAAATAATCAGCAATCTTCTGTGTGCAGTTGCCTCCATCGTGGTGGTTGAGAAAAGCCAGTTCTTCCACCTTTGTTTCCTGCTGTGACTGAAATTGCTCGTAGAGAGGGTTGAAACTCTGTTCCGTAAGGTCCATTCCGCCAACCGTCGTTCCCGAAACGAGGACGATCTTCTTGTTGGAAGCAGAGACAGCAGAAAGGTCGATTCCAGCATCCTCCAGGGCTTGCCGGATGGCAAGGATTCCCATGAGTTCTGTGCGGCTCATCAGTTGTTTTTCTGGAATGCCGAGTCGTCTTTTCATTTGCTCATTAGACAAAGCGACCTCTCCTACAGGCAGTTCGTGATGAACCGACTGTAGAAATTGCATCTCTTTGATTCCCGACTTATGGGCGAGCAGAGACTGCAACACTTCCTCTTTATTGGTGCCGATGGCAGAAATAATGCCTTCGCCTGTGATAGCAATATTCATTTCTTTCTGTTCTTGCTCACATAGTCTGCAATCGTGGCAATACTTTTGAAAATAGCCTTACCTTCAGCAGGGTTAGCCAACTTGATTCCATATTTTTTATCCAGCAAGACGATGAGTTCCAGCGCATCAATCGAGTCCAGTCCCAGTCCGTCTCCAAAGAGCGCATCGTTCTCATCAATATCTTCAGGAGTCATTTCCTCGAGGTTTAATGCCTCTATGATTTCCTCCTTGAGTTCTTTAATCAATTCTTCCATACGATTTTATTTATATGATTTTAATATTTTATTTCTCATTTGTAATTTCTCATTTCTCATTTGTAATTTCT
>ULRP01014636.1_pt1 | contig 22002 bp, 20 predicted proteins | sample 1955521 | NCBI WGS metagenome assembly ULRP01 (sample SAMEA4835685, study PRJEB28245) | human gut metagenome | biome: gut microbiome; material: fecal sample | place: Denmark | collected 2008
TACTTTTAGATAAAATATTAAAAATGTTTTGTATTTAATTCGTTTTTTATCGAATGACTTTTGCAAGCCAACCGATGCGTTTTATAGTCTTTGTTGTATTTACCTTAGTACAGGAATCCCAATAACCACAGTGGAATCTTATTGTCCTTACCAACTTCCGTATTATAGCGGGCATAGATGGTGTCGGGATTAAATCTCACTTTGTTGGTGGCATGAGCATCACAGATACGGAACTTGGTCGTTCCATCTACCATATAGAAATGGTCTTTTCCGCCTTGGTGTACTTTGTGATCCTTCCACATGGAATTGACGAAGAATGTCTCCATAATCTCCTGCTCGTCTATTTGCAGCGGGAAGATAGCGTACATCAGGTTGGTATTGTGAAGCATGACCTTGGATGGTTTCTTTGGGAAGAATTGACCATCAGGATAAATCATGTTGATGAGTCTTGCATCTGCCAGATACTTGATATAGTTCATCACCGTAGCTCGACTTGTCTCAATGCTATCTGCCAGTTGACTGACGTTTGGAGCTTTTGCACCTTCTACTGCCAGTTGATAGAACAATCTTTTGATTTTGTTTAGATATTTAAGTTCTATTTGTTTGATGAGCAATATGTCAACCTCCGTCATCATATTCATAGTCTTGAGCAAGTTCTCCGTGAAGTTGCGTTGCTCCAAGAAGAATGGATAGAATCCATGATGCAAGTAGTCCTTGAAATACTTCATCGGACTTACTTTCGGTAAGATTTGTTTTACTAGGTGCTCGTGATTACGTAATATTTCATCGAGAGAAAATGCAGGAAAGTTATTGCCCGTCTGCAGGTTGAGAAACTCTCTGAATGAGAAACCTCTGAGGTTGTAGCTTTTTACTATTCCGTTGAGCTCAGGATTCTCTTCCTTGAGTCGCATCACGCTTGACCCGGTAAATATGATTTTCAGCTCAGGATACAAGTCGTAGCATTTTCTTAACTCCTTGCTCCAGTTAGGCTGTTTAAATACCTGGTCAATGAGTAATGTTCTTCCACCTTGGCGAACAAAGTCTCCAGCAAAATCTGCTATACCTCTACCCTGGAAATAGAAGTTGTTCATGTTCACAAAGAGACACTTGCGGTCTTTCGCTCCAAAATGTTCTTTAGCATATTGAAGTAGAAATGTTGTCTTACCAACGCCTCTTGTGCCCTTGATACCTATCATGCGGTCGTTCCAGTCAATCTCATCCATGAGAGACCGACGTACTGGCGCATTGATATGCTCTACCAGGTATGTATGTGTTCTGAAGAAAGCTTCTTCCATGAGTTTCTGTTTGTTCGTGTTGTTTATAGATGCAAAGGTAATCAATATTTTCTAATTTGCAAACTCTAGATAGCAAAAACTAACTTTTTTTTCATTATTTAGCACTATTCTAAGTTAAAATCCCATTTTTGGGCCTTTTTTTTCTCATTTTAGAGTGCTTTTTATTAACTTTGCAGTATGAAATTACATATATTTAATCCTGAACATGATTTGGCGCTTGCAGTCAATCAACCGAATTATACGGCTCCTCATGCTGGGAGACAACTTCGTAAAGATTTAGCTTTCATTCCTGCTCTTTGGGCGGATGAAGGAGATTTCGTTATGGTGGATTCCATTGATGATGCTTATGATAAGGTAAGACATCTCGGCTATATATATAATAAGGTGGAATTTATCACGCCAAGACAGCTGGAAGGTGTTTTCAGGGATACGATGGAGATAGACAGTATTCATCCTTGGGGATGGGACAAGGCCTTAGTTTCTCAATTGAAACATTTGGGGTGCCCAGATATCATGTTGCCTACTTCTGAGAATCTGAATAAAATCAGATGCATAAGTAGTAGAGAATGGGCTGCCAAGAATCTCCAGAGTCATGTGGATTTTGTTGCTGATGTGGCAATGCTGAAAGATGTGGTTTCAAGAAAAGGACAGGCGATTATTAAATCTCCTTGGAGTTCAAGTGGTCGTGGACTCAGATATGTGAACAGTTCTTTCTCTGCTACTGCTCAAAATTCAGGCATCACCAGACTCGACAATCTGGATGATATGGAGAAATGGGCTGCTAACGTGATTCGCCATCAAGGGGGTGTTACTGTGGAGCCTTATTATAATAAGGTGAAAGATTTTGGTATGGAATTTGAAATAGTTGATGGAGTGGTGAAATATTGCGGATTATCTCTGTTTCAAACCATCAAGGGGGCTTATGCGGGTAATGTCCTTGCTTCTGAAGAGGAGAAAGAGGAAATTCTTGCTTCTTATGTTTCCTTAGATAAATTGGCTCAAATACGTCAGCATATCATTGAGATTCTCCAGCCGGTTCTGAAATCTATCTATAGCGGACCTTTTGGGGTGGATATGATGATTTATGCGGATGATGAACGAAGATTGCAGATTAATCCATGTGTGGAATTGAATCTTCGTCGTACGATGGGACATGTGGCATTGTCCTTGGGAGCATCCGAAAAAACGGCCGGACATATTATGCAGGTTGGTTTTGATGGTAACAAACATCGCCTGCGGGTTTTACCAGGCTTGCCTTCTGAATCTGCTCCTTATCATTAAAAGTACTATTATATTATACAAACAACTTAAGACATGAAAACAAAATTAATCTATCTGCTGATAGCTTCAACTTTGGTAGGTGGTAGTTCGACTGTTTTTGCTCAAAAGGCTCGTTCGACTTCCCCTTATGTTTCTCAGGTCTGGAATCCAGACTTAGGTAATGGCATGTATAAAAATCCTGTTATCAATGCGGATTATTCTGATCCGGATGTAGTTTGCGTTGGTGATGATTATTATATGACTGCCAGCAGTTTCAACTGTATCCCAGGCTTACCAATCTTGCATAGTAAAGACTTGGTGAATTGGGAAATCATCGGTCATGCTGTTACGAAACTTCAACCAGAGAGTGAGTTTGATCAGCCTTCTCATGGCAACGGTGTATGGGCTCCATGTATCAGTTATCATAATGGTGAGTTCTATATTTATTGGGGCGATCCTGACTATGGCGTGTTTATGGTCAAGGCGAAGGATCCTGCTGGAAAATGGGACGATCCTGTATGCGTGATTCCTGGTAAGGGAATGATTGATACGTCTCCTCTTTGGGACGAAGATGGTAGAGTTTATCTCGTTAATGGTTGGGCTAATTCCCGCAATCGTTTTGCCTCTGTTATTACTGTTAGAGAATTGAATGCTGATGGTACCAAGGCTATCAGTGATCCTGTCATCGTTTTTGATGGAAATGGAACGGAGAACCGTACTTGCGAGGGACCTAAATTCTATAAGAGAAACGGCTGGTATTGGGTTATGTTCCCTGCTGGTGGTGTGCCTACTGGCTTCCAGGTGGCTATGCGCTCTAAATCACCTTTCGGTCCTTATGAATCTAAGAAGGTTCTGGCACAAGGAAAGAGTCAGATTAACGGCCCTCATCAGGGTGGATGGGTTCATACCAAGTATGGAGAGGATTGGTTTATTCATTTCCAGGATAAGGAAGCTTATGGACGTGTTGTGCATCTCCAGCCTGTTACTTGGAAGGATAATTGGCCAGTGATGGGTAAAGTTCCTGCCAAAGGTTATTGTGGTGAACCGTATGAGACTTATAAGATGCCTAAAGCAAGTACTCATGTGAATATAAATCCTGTTGAGAGTGATGAGTTTAATACTCCAAAACTTGGTTTGCAATGGCAGTGGCACGCTAATTACCAACAGCAGTTTGGTATGCCTACTTCCTGGGGTGTATATCGTATTTATACCCATAAGAGTGATGAAACCATTTGGCATACTCCAAACCTCTTGCTCCAAAAAACTCCTGCTGATAATTTTACGGCTACTGCAAAATTACAACTGACAGCTAAAGATCAGAATCAGATGGGTGGTATTATCATGATGGGATTGGACTATTCTGCTTTGGTTGTCAAAAGAGTAGGGGATGAATTCCAGTTGCAACAGATTACCTGTCATAAGGCTGACAAGAAGGGAACTGAAGATGTGAAGGTACTTGCCACTTTTGCGCCGACTTCCGCTGATAAAATTGATTATCAGCCTGCCTTGCATCATTCTTCTTATCTCCGAATGGTTGTTAAGCAGGGAAAGGTTAATTTCTACTTTAGCAAAGACGGAAAGTCCTTTAAGAAGGTAGGTGACGAATTTACGATGCGTGAAGGAAAATGGATTGGGGCCAAGGTCGGTATGGTTGCTAAAGAACCAGCAGGTAAGACCAATCGTGGCTGGATAGATGTAGATTGGTTTAGAATTACCAAATAAGCTACTAATATTCGTAGAGCATTTAGAATTCAATATATTAAGAGTATTCAGAAAAAATAAAGGATGAGTGACTTCTCAGTTACTCATCCTTTTGCTTGATTTCGCTAAATCAATTTTAGTTCTTATAAGTATGTACTTATTTAATTTATAAAAAATTTTATTATTTACTTTTCTTACTAAAAGCACAATTATACTTCTTTGAGTAGATCATCGAGGAATGTATCCAGATCATGGTCTAAATCTTCCATCAGGTCACCACCCACAATAATCGTGTCATCATCTGCCAGATAGAGTTCTCCAAGATTTTCTTTGTCATCATCTTCGAGAACAAAACTGTATGGCTTGAGAATTCCCAAGTTATCAACGATAGCTGTGTTCTTTCTCAGAATATCTCTCAAACACTTGGCAACTTCCTCATAGAAATTTTCGTCCTTGTTGTCTATCCATTGTTCAACAACGCAGCGAGTAATCTCCTGTTCGTCGTCATTGTATGCCAACAATTCTCCACTATCCTGAGAACATCGTACATGAATATCTGTAAGAACAGAAGTTTCATCGAGTTCTTGAGGTGGAAACTTTTGAGCTATCTTCTTGATGAATCGCTCAACTTGCTGAAGTGTTTGTTCTGTTAATTCCATGTCGTTTCTGTTAGCGTTACTGTCTGGCATGATATTGATGTTTGTACTTTTATGTACTTATAAAAAGAGAGGGGTCGCTCGATGATGTGATGAAACTCTGAACTTTCACAAGTTTGAGAGCTCTCCGTCTTTGTAATCCACTGGCTTTACAGCTTAGTCGCAAATGCGATTTATATGGCCCGCCATCAACAAGAGAAGTCTTCTCGGTTTCACGATTTAATATGAAGAGTAACCCGATCGAACCGATACGACCCCAAATATTTTTATTCATTTGTCATGTCTTACATTTGCAAAGGTAATGCTTTCTTATGAAATAACCAAATATTTTCTCATTTTTTTATTTGCATTCTTCAATTTCTTTCCAGATGCTTTCAAATGTTCTTCTTAATTCTTCTTTGTTTTCTATAATACCCCTCAGTTCCTTTAATGCTTTTTCATTGGGTGAGTTGGGTATCCAGAGTTTGATATACCCATTGTTGGAGTATTTTTCTTCCATGTGCTGAGAGAATCTGAGCCATTGTTCTTCTTTATCTTTCTCTGCGTAATTTTCTCTTCCATATTGAATAGCTCGCAGGAAAATTTCATGAGCTTCGATATCTCTGTCTGCCTCTGCAACGATTTTCCCATAAATACTTCGGGGTTGTCTGCTGGAAGATGCTCGATGATCTTCCACAGCTTCTTTCATGATTTTGATTTGTTCTGGGTTGAACCAACGCTTCAATCTTTGATCACTCTGGAGTATCTTACCACTTGTGATATGGTGTATGGCTCTTGGTCCTTCCATTCCTAAATCATGATATGCTGCTATCACATATACCATGTTTATGTCTGCACCTGTCACTTCTGCCAACTTGATGGAGTTTTTGATAACTCTATTCACGTGGCGCAAGCCATGACTCGTTCCAAAAGCATTGTAACGTGGAAGAATCTGTAGTTCGATGAATTCCATTATCTCAAGATTTACCTGTTGTTTCATAAGCTTTGTTATATAAATATTACAGAAAGTATGGCTGCAACTGATAGGAGGCCAAAAACTAAAATGTTGCGGGCTGTCAAGCCGAGAACCTGATTTAATTTTGCTCCCTTGTTGATTCTTTTCATCTCTTTATAGGATTGCCGGTGTAATATGATATATATAAGGTATATAGCATACGTTGGAATTACCTTGTCGATTTGGTATAAATCGATGAATACGAGGATGATCATGATACCTGCAGCGATGTATCCTATTGATTCGTATAGCCTTCTTGTCTTACTTTCTCCCAAACGTACTGCAAGGGTTATCTTGCCGTTGCTCCTGTCATTGTCAATATCTCTGTAATTATTGACTATCAATAGTGCGTCTATTGCTAAACCGCAGGCTATGGATGATGCGATCACTTCACCTGTTGGAATTTGTTGGTGGAGAGGCATGCAGACGTAATACGTACAGCATACAGGAATGATACCGAAAAACAGAAGTACTAAAATATCACCCAATCCGTGGTAGCTGAATAATGTTGTGTAGAGAAAACAAAATACGACACATGCTATTCCTACCATCACCATTTCCAGTCCTCCGTATAATATAAGTGGTATTCCTGTCATACATCCCAAAAGGGTTGTAATGAGGATTCCCCACATCATAGCGACGGATGTTATCCATCCTTCCGAACATGCTCTTTTAGGACCTAATCTCGTCTCGTCATCATTACCTTTTTTAAAATCAAAATAGTCGTTGACAAGGTTTGAATCAATCTGCATGATCCATGCAAATAGCAAACATAAGATTGCAGGAATCCAATTGAATTGTTCGCTTGTATTTCGCCAGGCGAATGCAGTTCCTATCATGACAGGAACTGCAGCCGCTGAAAGCGTCTTGGGGCGTGTTGCTAAAAGCCACGCTTTTACAGAATTCGTTTTTACCATTTTATCAGTTAAAGAAATTCCAACTTACTCCAAATCTGAATACCCTTCCATTGATAGGGTAGTGAGGTGTCAAGAAATAATTTCTGTCTCCTTGTCCGGCGTTGATGTGACTCATCATGACAAAGAAACGGGTATGCTTGATGAATGCATTGGCATAGACATTGACTATCGGATAATTGCCTACCTTTACGTTCTTGTCACCATTTCCCTGGACAACATATTGTCCCATATATGGAGAATAGTCGGGTGCAGTGTAGCTCGTGAAATATTGGGCATCTGCACCTAAGTCTATATGCAAAACTTTTGCGATAGAGAATTTGATATATAAATTGGTGTAGATATCCAAGTCTGGTACCGGTACAACTTCTTCCTTGCTTGAATGCTGGTATGTAATTACATTTTCCCAATTCAGTATGCCCAACTTAAAGTCCTGTTTTAATTGTGCAGTAAGCAAATTGATAGGACTGGAACTCTGCATAGGAGTTACTGTAACGCCAGTTCTCAAACCTTCATCGGTAATGCTGTAACTCTGACTCAAATAAGTATAATTCTTGATTTCATCAACGGCAACACGTAACGAAGTGCGAGTCTTGTTGAACCTTAATGTTCCCATGATGCGGGTATGAATGATCTTGTCGAGATCGTTTTCCCACCAGAGGTGTCGAGAATGATATTTTCTATAGTAAAAAGATGGATTTTCGCGATGGAAGAAAGCATCTCCTATAATTGAAAGCGTATCTCCAAGGAAAGGGATATTTACATCCAGATTTCCATCTACAGCCAAAGTACCCGCATCTTCGCCTGCGATACCTATTTCCGCAATGGCATTATAATGTAATAGCTTTCCTTGTTTTTTACTGAGTTGACCACCAACACTAAGTGTATGTTCGTTATATTTTTCTATACCGCCCTCCATTGTCGGCAAGTCGAAGTGGCGCATGTCGTAACTTGCAAAAGCTTTGATGCCAGCTTTGGCCCATTTGCTGAAGCCCTCTAAAGTGGCTAATGCAAAGGTATTCTTCATTTCCCAATGGCGGGTCTTGTCGTAAATTGAGTCTCCTGCCAACTTACCCACATTGTAGTATTCGTTTAAGTAAAAGTTCGCAGGGGTCTGATAAGCAGTGTATATACGCTTGTAATTGTCAAATTTGAGCGTATGGATAAAACTTGTGACTGGTACGTACTCAGTTTTATAGAACAATGAGTCTTCCTTGGCCTTCTTTTGGATGGCCAATAAGCTATCAGCAGCAGCTTTACCGTTGACTGCTATTCTGGTTGTATCTGTTTTCAAAGAGCCAGCATTAGCTTCCACTGCAGGTTCGTTGCCTGCAATTTTAGCGCCTTCTGGTCTTCCGGAATATTTGGCTTGTTGAGCTTTATCAAATTCCTTCTCGTTAAATTTCTTTCCGGTTTCTTTCGCCTTTTTTATGGCTTCTTCTTTAGCTTCGCTTTCAGCATTATCTTTTGCAGACTCCATAGCGAATTTCTTGGCCTTGATTTCTTCTTCTGTCATTTTTACTTTGCGTTTGAAACCTAAGCTATAGCGATGAGATAAGAAGATATGCTGATTATCGTTTCTGTTCCAGTTCTTCTCTAAAACAGTTGGAATCTCATTTTCTGAAAATGTTTCTTCGAAAATTTCCGGGTGCTTGATATAGTCATCATCTGTAATACCTCCATTCTCTGTCACCTTCTGGTGGAGAGTACTAAGAAGTAAATGTGCCTGATATTGGTCACCAATATAGGAAGCCCACATGGTATATTTGAAATGACTGGTACTTTGTGCGTTATAGTAACCACGTCCGTATTTGTAGTCGAATTTGAATCCTGCTCCCAATCGCTTATTGGCATTGACTGCAAAGATGGCATGGAAATCGTCCTCACCATTCGTGCGGTCACCACATGAATTGAGTGTGATGTTGGTTATTGGTGAGTATGTGTTGGTGAAATGAAAATCACTGACGGGCGTGTTGAAATATGAATAAGGTTCTGTGAAAAGGAATTGTCCCTGAGTATTTCTGCGATCAATGAAAATACGTCCTATTCTCGGAGAGCCCATGTTACCTAAGGTGTTGTATTCTCCGCGAAGTCCTTCTGTGAAAGTCGTATTCATGTACATATGCTGAAGTGTATCTACAACAGCATCTTGCTGGTCGCCGAATCTTTCATCTACCGTCCAAACCTTAATTCCTTTAGGAATTTCCTGATTAGAGCCGAGGGAATCTGTACTTATTCTTCTTTCGGAAGCTGGGCGGAAATCTCCATCTTCATTGATTGAATTAAAATCAGTTTGTGCTGCAACCGAGGTAGTTGCAGCACAAAATAGCATTGTAGTGAATATTTTATTCATTATGTAGGTATTCATTTACTACTTTCTTATTCCTATATATGGTTTTCTCATGATTTTTGAACAGACAAAACCTAATATCATTTCTTAAAATCTTAAATGTTATTTCTTAAATAGTCTGAGACAGACTTCAATAATTTTAAGAACAACTCCTATAATCAGTACAATGGTACTTGCAGTTTGATATTCTGTTTGAGTCCAAAGAATGAGTCCGATGACAGCCAAAAGCATGAATGCAATATTAAGCTTGTTTCGAACTTTCAGCATCTTGTCTCTGCCATCATAGTCAATGAGTCGTCGCTGGCGATGTTGGGGTCTGACGGCATAAGATGTCTTTGTTACGTTATTCTCGTTGGATTCAGTATTTACCGTATCCTGTATCTTGTTATCTTCTTGCATTTTGAAAGAATTGTATTAAACAACTTGAAAGTTAATTTTTAACTAATGCTTTTATGTCGCTGAAAATCTGATCCTTACGATCAATAGTTCCCTTGCGGAATTTGCCAAAGATGCGTGCTAAGCCATTTTTTTTCTTATTGAGTGCATAGCGATCAGAAATTACATTTTCTGCTGGCTCCTTAAAGCCGGTAGAGCGTCCTTCTTCGTAATTATAGATGATTTTTGACAATGTAACGGTCAAAGAGTTATCTGCAATTTGTGCAACCAACAGATATCTGAATTCTGTTCGGTCAAGTGAAAGGAATGACTGGCTGAAAACAAGCCATTCATCCATAGTATTTGCTATGATATTCTCTTTTGGATTGACAAGTGCAACTCTGCTAGCTATATTATTTTTGTCTTGTGTTAAATTGCTGAAGTAATTGTACACAAGATCATAAATCTGTTTCGCAGATTTCCCGTTAGCATCTGTTTGCATGGTAAATTCGATTTTGCCATTTTCATTAGTTGGTATTGCGCCCTCCAAATACTTCGGGTCATCTTTCAGTGTAACACCATTTTTAGTAACCGTTTTCTTGGCAACTTCAGTGCGCTTTTCTACTTTAGGGACAATCCAACCTTGGCTTGTCTCTGAAGGAGCATTGGTGCTTTCTGTATTCTTTTGCTGATTTTTGACTACGATAGTTTTACCATTAATCGTAGTAGATGCTGGCTCGTTTGCAATGGATGGTTCCAGTTCTTTATCTGTACCTTTCGCTTTTTCTGCGGCAGCCTTTGCTTCTTCAACTGCTTTCTTGGCTTCTTCCAATTGTTTTTGAGCTTGTTCCAACTTTTGTTCTGGTGTCAAAACAGTCTGTGCTGACATCATCAAAGGGAGAAACATGAATATGGTGAGAAATACTTTCTTCATGATTATTTTGCTTTTAGAATCTTTTTCCGCTCTGTTAATGGCGAAAACAGAATGGTTATAAATGATATGTGCGGAAGATGAGGGATTCAAACCCCCGATACCCCGTAAGGGGTATACCGGATTTCGAGTCCAGCGCATTCGGTCACTCTGCCAATCTTCCATTCTTTGGTAATTTAGCATGATATATATTCATACTTACCTTTAAACATTGCAAAGATAGTGTTTTTTGATGTTATAGCAAAATTTATGACGTATTTTTTAACAATATTAACCTCAGTTTCTTTGTTGTTCATTCAATGGACAAGTTCAATTGGTGTTTTGGATCATATTGTAAAAGATGAAGGAGTGGTATTTTTCGGAGATACTGTTGCTATTTGACTTGTTTACCGGTGCTAAGTGACTTGTTTACTGATGCTAAATGACTTGTTTCCTGGTGCTAAATGACTTGTTTACCGGTGCTAAGTGACTTGTTTTCTGATGCTAAATGACTTGTTTACTGGTGCTAAGTGACTTGTTTACTGATGCTAAGTGACTTGTTAACTGGTTCTATCTGACTTATTTGTTGTTGCTGTTTCCCTTTATTTCTTGAATTTGTAATCTATGATTCTGATCTGTAAACATAAAAATCCCCTCCTGGAAAGCATTTGATTGTCTTTCCGGGAGGGGAATTATTATATTCGGTTGAATGAATCTATTATTTGATCATATCAACGCTGCGCTTCAAGAATGCTTCGAGACCTGCGCCCTTTAGCATACCGTTTTGCAGCAAAGCAAGGTCAATCAGTTGGTGAACGATATTGTTGTCCTTGGCGTAATTGCCTATGATTTCATCGCGCTTGCCTTTTTCATCGCTGATAGTCTTTTCGGTTTGATGAACATCATCCTTTTCCTGCTGGGTAATCTCCTCTGGTTTCTTCTTGGTCTGTTCCTGATGAAGAACTGCCAATCGAGCCTCCTGACCCTTGATCTCTGCCAAAATAGGCTTGAGTGCTTCTGCAGTATTGCTTTCTGAATCAGCTAAAACATTCTTTATCAGAGTATGGTCTGAGTTCAAGATGATGGTGTAGCTGTCAGGCATCTCACCATAGAAGTTCATACCTTGCTGGAACTGACTCATGGTCTTCATTCTTCGCATCCACTCGTTTTGTGTGATGACTACCGGTTTGCTGTTCTCACCCAAAGCTTGCACTTCAACGGTGAATTCCGTTTTTTCTATCTTAGGAAGTTGTGAACGGAATACTTGTGTCAGATTGTCGGTCTGCTCATGATTGAGGTCTGTCTTTTTGGCATCTTCTTTCACGATAAGGCGTTCAATTGTATCAGAATCAACGCGAACAAAACGAGATTTCTCAAACTTTTGTTCAAGCATGTTCACCATTGGAGTATCCAGCTGACCATTCATCAAGAGCACAGAATATCCCTTGTCCTTTGCAGCCTCGATATATGAGTACTGCTCCTCTTTGTTGTTGGCATAGAGATAAATCAGGTTGCCTTCCTTGTCAGTCTGATTGTCCTTGATAACGGTCTTATATTCGTCAAATGTAAAGTACTTGCCATCTACGTCCTTAAACAAGGCGAAGTCTTTAGCTCTATCATAGAAATCTTCCTTAGACAACATACCGTAGTTGATGAATATCTTGAGGTCATCCCATTTCTCTTCGTATTCCTTGCGGTTTTCCTTGAATATAGAATTCAGACGATCTGCTACTTTCTTTGTGATATAGGTAGAAATCTTCTTGACGTTGCTGTCGCTCTGTAAGTAACTGCGGCTTACGTTCAATGGAATGTCTGGTGAATCGATGACACCATGAAGCAAGGTAAGGAACTCCGGTACGATACCCTCGACTTGGTCTGTCACAAATACCTGGTTGCAATACAACTGTATCTTATTGCGTTGCATGTCGATACTGTTCTTGATACGTGGGAAGTAGAGAATACCAGTCAGGTTGAATGGGAAATCTACATTCAGGTGAATCCAGAACAGAGGCTCGTCAGACATAGGGTAGAGGGTACGATAGAAATTCTTGTAGTCCTCGTCTTTCAATGTACTTGGAGTCTTAGTCCATAAAGGTTCTACATTATTAATAATGTTATCTTCCTCTGTTTCGACATTTTTTCCATCCTTCCATTCTGTTTTCTTTCCGAATGCCACAGGTACGGCCATGAACTTGCAGTACTTGTTCAGCAATTCCTGAATCTTGTTTTTCTGCAGGAATTCCTTGCAGTCATCTGCTATGTGGAGGATAATATCCGTACCTCTCTCGCTCTTTTCTGCATCTTCAATTTCGAATGCAGGAGAACCATCGCAGCTCCATTTTACGGCTTTAGAACCTTCTTTGTAGCTCTTGGTAATGATTTCCACCTTGTTGGAAACCATGAAAGAAGAATAGAAACCGAGTCCGAAGTGACCAATGATAGCATTGGCATTCTCCTTATATTTATCAAGGAAATCAGTAACACCTGAAAAAGCTATTTGATTGATGTATTTATCTATTTCCTCTTCAGTCATTCCGATACCATGATCGCTGAAGGTCAATGTACCAGCATTCTCGTCAAGAGAAACTCTTACTGTAGTGTCTCCAATTTCTCCCTTGAAATCACCTTGAGCAGCAAGTGTTTTCAACTTTTGTGTGGCATCTACTGCATTTGACACCATCTCACGGAGAAAGATGTCATGGTCTGAATAAAGAAACTTCTTGATGACAGGAAAAATATTTTCTGTCGTTACTCCAATATTACCTTTTTGTGCCATAATTATATGTTTTAATTTTAAATTTACTATTCATATGTTTTTGTGTTTGCCACTTACAAAAGGCGTGCCAAAGAGCGATAAAATGTTTCTTATAGTATTTGAAATGTTTCATTTATGACTTTTTGGCTCAAATTATTTCTTATTAAATTTGGTTGCTTTGTTTTTTTTATTACCTTTGCAAGAAATTTAATGATAAACTTTTGAAACAACACAATCATGATGCAACAATTACAATCTAAATCCGATTTGATCGCTGACTATTATTCTCAGCACTATGAAGAAGTGAAGGCTTTCGTTTCTTCCCGATTACAATATGCAGATGATTCTGAAGATGTCGTTCAGAATATCTTTCTGCGCCTCTTGCAAATGGACAAAATGATATCTTCTGTCACTTTGCCTTGTTTGGTATATACGGTTGCCAGAAATTTGATTTGTGATTATTGGCGCCATCGTCAATGTGTATATGATTATGAACATTTTTTCGTGAACTCTCATGCTTCTCGAATTTGCACGAATATGGGTGAATCAATCTATTCGGTCCAGCAAATTAACGAATTGCTTGAACGTGGAATTGCTCGCTTAAGTGAAAATCAACGTAAGATTTATCGAATGAACGTATGCGATGGAATGCAGATTAGTGAGATTGCAATCAAGTTGGATGTTAAATATAAGAAGGTAGAAAATCGTCTTTGTGCTGCTCGTAAAGAGGTTAGGAAATATATGAAACGTATGTTGGCTTAATTGGTGATTTATTGTTTTTTAGAATGGTTCTTATAGATTGGTATTTTTCTCAAGAAGGGCAAGAAGGACGAGATGGTCGAAAAGGACAAGAAGGGCAGATGTATAAAAGTAAGATTGTGAAGTTGTATTTAAATAATTGTTGTTTTATATAAAAATAGGAGAAATTATCATCTTTTATAAATGATAACTTCTCCTATCTTTTTGTAGCTGTTGCCACAAAAGTATTGAGACAACGTAAATTTCTTTGTTTAGCTAATCATAAGTTAGTTATACCAAATTTCTCCGCCCATTACGTTTTGGGTCATAAACACTGTTTCTTGAATAGGTGATGCGATTTCTACGTATTCACCATAGTTCTTAGCATTTTCTGTTTTCATTTTCTTTAGTTTTTGTGATTTAATAAATGTTTATCTTTGTACTTATACTTTGTCTTAAGATAACAAACAAGTTGTCGTTAAGACTTTGCAAAGTTAATCATTATTTTTCAGATTATCAAGTATTTACCGCATTTTTTTTTGCGTTTTTAACAGTATTGTTTTTCTTTTGGAATATTTATGCGTTTTTTTTTCTATTTTTGCTGAATTTAGTATATTTTATGATTCTGGATAAAAGAAAAGTAGGTGCGTCATAAGCCGCATCATGTAAACTAAAAATGTCCCACAGACTTTACATATTTACATAGATTCTTATGGAGGATAAACCAAATCTGTGTATATCTGTGAAATCTGTGGGACTATGTGCTATTAGGCTATTTGCCCGTACTAATCTTGCCTGTTACTGAACATTTTATCCTTTACGCGGTGCATTGCGGAGTATGTCCAGAAGATGATCCCATACCATCTGTACCGTTGGTATGTAGAGTGCTTCCTGTGGGGTATGTACTTCTCGGAGAGTAGGGCCAAAGCTAACCATGTCCAAATCAGGATATTTTTCTGAGAAGAGGCCGCATTCCAGACCCGCATGAATACCCTTGACTAATGGTTTCTTTCCGAAAAGTTTTTCGTAACTCTTGACGGTGATTTCCGTTAGTTTGCTATCTGTACGCATTTTCCATGCTGGATATTTGTCGCCTACAGTAATTTTAGCTCCAGCCAGCTGGAAGGCAGCTTTCACTGTATTGGTCATGTTTTCCAGATTGCTCATCACATTACTGCGTTGTGAAGCTACGATGTCAATAGAGTTATCTGTAGTTATCACACTGGCAACATTGCTGGAAGTTTCTAACATCCATGCAATAGCTTCATCCTGACAGGTTGTCAACGGACCGTTATCTACTGCTTGTAAAGCCATGATGAACTTTTCTGCTATTGTTTTTTCGATGACAGGAGATGATTCTGCAGATTCCATATTGAAGACCATATCCTTTTCTGTAACATGGAATTCTTCTTCAACTTCTGATGCAAAGATGTTCCAGTCTATACGAACCTGTTCTTTTACCTCATTCTTGATGGCTAATACTACCTGACCATCACGAGGGATGGCATTGTGCATCTTACCACTATTGAAGTTGACTAATCTGATGTCGCCGTTAAACTTTTCCATCTCCAGATACAGGAAGCGGGCGAGAAGTTTGATGGCATTGGCGCGCTTCTTGTTGATGTCATCACCAGAGTGACCGCCATTTAAGCCTTTCAGACTCAATTTGATGAAGAAGTAACCAGCAGGAGCTTGTTCGCGTTCAAAATCAAAAGTTGCGTGAATGGTCTGTCCACCAGCACATGAAACGAAAATCTGTCCTTCATCCTCAGAATCCAGGTTGATGAGCATTTTGCCTGTCATAAAACCGGCTTCCATGCCATGCGCGCCGGTTAATCCAGTTTCTTCATCACGTGTAAACACACATTCTATAGGACCGTGTTCGATCTCATTACTGTCAAGGATAGCCTGTTCAATAGCGCATCCAATTCCGTCGTCAGCCCCAAGAGTAGTACCCTTAGCTTTTAACCATTCGCCATCTATATAAGTCTGGATAGCATCCTTGGTAAAGTCGATATCAACATCTACCAATTTATCGCAAACCATATCCATGTGACTCTGAAGAATGATGGTTTCTCTGTCTTCGTATCCAGGTGTAGCAGGCTTTCTGATGATCACATTGCCCGTTTTGTCAACGTTGGTTTCAAGATTTCTACTTGCACCAAAATCTTTGAGGAACTCAATCATCTTCTCCTCGTGCTTGGAAGGGCGAGGTATTTGGTTGATTTTTGCGAATTGTTCGAAAACGCATGATGGTTTTAACTCATTTTTTTCCATATCAATATGTTTTTTATTATTGTTGTATTATTAATAACTTACTTTTTTTAGAAAAGAATGTTATTTTATTTATAATTACTTACTATTTCTGGCTTTTTATTTGGGATATTCCCCAAAAAATATTACCTTTGCAACCAAATGTGCTAATTAAAGCACTGCAAAATTAATAAAAATGGTAAAGATATTCCTATTTAGTGTGTTAATAATTGCTATTTGTATAGCATTGTTATCAGTTAAGTTGATTTTTAGGAAGAACGGAAAGTTCTCTTCCCAGCATGTGCATGATAATCCAGGCTTGCGCAAGCAGGGCATTCATTGTGTCATTGATCAGGACAGAGAAGCGCGTCAGGCAGGAAAAGCCTATTAATTAATAATTGAGATGTATTGTGATAAATGGAAGATAACGTATATGTTATTTTATGTTTATTATAAATGATGACTCATGTATGCATTCCGATTCCTAATTTGATTTTTGAGAAATAGAAAATAAGTAATAATAAAATTATAGAAGAAATGAAAAAGAACATTTTGGGTTCAGTGGCATTTGCAGCTATGGTCGCTTTGTCACTAACATCTTGCAACAAGTCACAGCCACAGGTTGAAGCTAAATCTGAAAGTAAGGCTCCGGCTGAGTTAAAGATTGCTTATGTTGAGGTGGATTCTATCATGACTCAATATAAATTCGCAAAGGAGTATGCTGCAATTCTTGAGAAGAAGGGTCAGAACATTCAGGCTACTCTTGCACAGAAGCAGCAGAACTTGCAGGCTGCCGCTGCTAATTTCCAGCAGCAGATTCAGCAGAATGCTTTAAGTCGTGAGGCTGCTGAGCAAAGACAGGCTGCTATACAGAAGCAGAATAATGATTTGCAGGGATTGCAGCAGCGTTTGAGTAACGAATTCGCTTCAGAACAGGAGAAGTACAATAAGGCTCTTCATGATAGCATCGCTAATTATCTGGCAAGATATAATAAGGATAAGAAATATAGCATTATCTTCTCTAAGAGTGGTGACAACTTGCTGTACGCAGACAAGGCTTATGATATTACCAAAGAAGTAATCTCTGGTCTTAACAAGGCTTACAAGAGTACACTCCCTGCTGCTACTCCAGCTGCAAAGAAGTAATATTATTATGTTAAGAGACGAGCGGTATCAATTTGTGTTGGATTACTTTCGGCAATCCATGCCACATGTAACCACGGAGTTGCAGTTTGGTAGTGCATTTCAGCTTTTGGTGGCAACTTTGCTTTCGGCTCAATGCACTGACAAGCGTATCAATATGGTAACACCTGCTCTTTTTGCCCGTTATCCTGATGCAAAAAGAATGGCTCAGGCTGATGAAGAGGATATCTATGATCTGATTAAATCTGTCAGTTATCCTAATGCCAAGGCTAAGCATCTGGTGGAAATGTCGCGTAAACTGGTGTGTGATTTTAATGGAGAGGTTCCTTCCGAAATGGCTCAGTTGGTTACTCTTCCAGGAGTAGGACGAAAGACTGCAAATGTGATACGGGCTGTTTGGTTTGGTAAGGCTACGATGGCTGTTGATACACACGTTTATCGCGTAAGTCATCGTTTAGGTTTAGTTCCAAGAACCGCTGATACTCCTCGTAAAGTAGAAGATTACCTGATGAAGCATATTCCAAAGGAAGATATTCCTAATGCTCATCACTGGTTACTCCTGCATGGTAGGTATGTTTGTAAAAGTGCTAACCCAGATTGTGGTAAGTGTCAGTTTGCAGATATCTGTCCTAAATTGCTGAAAAACAGTAAATTATAAATATGGATACAAAAAATCCCAAACAATTGGTTGATATTCAATCGCTGTTTGGGATTTTTTGATGTTTTATCTTTTTATATTAATTCCAGAATCTTATCGATAATCTTATCTATAGTAGTAGAATCAGTAGCTTGATCTATTTTCTGATTTATCTTTTCCTCGATTTTCTTGCTCACTTTGTCTGCAGCCTTATCCATAGCCTGATTGGCTCTGTCTTCCAACTTCTTCTGGATATTTTCGCCCAAATCTTTTTCATCAGTTGTGCTTTCACCCAAATCTTTTTCATCAGTAGTGTTTTCACTTGAATTGTACTCGTCAGAACTGGTATTTTCTGGGTTGTTTCCTTCCAATGCTTTTACCATGTCGTCAGAATTCATAGTAATGACTTTTCCGAAAATTCCATAACTTACTGTATGTTCTTTGTCTTGAATAGTCACAGTACCTTTCGAGAAAATCAGATAGTTATGATATTCGAAGAGATTGTCAAGTGCCGAGTCAATAAAATTACCTGCAAGCATTCTCGCCATCATTCCAAAACCTTGTGAGAAGATATCATTGCCATTAGATGTTGTTGCTTTTTCCACGGCTTTACTTACTTCTGTGCGAATGGCATTTTCATGTGATTCTCTATTCGGATTTGTCAGAGCCATGATAATGAGGAGAAGCAAGACAAGTCCACCGAAAATTTTGAGCAAATAATGATTTTGTGGTTTCTTTTCCTCTTTATAGGGAGTCGAAGGGGGTGTTGGCGGAATTGCAGTTTCTTGTTGCATGCCTGTGGAAGAAGCATTTCTATATTCATTTGTCTTTTCGTTCAAAATGTAGCGGAGTTCAGAAATTGTCCAGGCTGGTTGCCAGTCTTTCATTCCTTCTTTCCATACTAAGGTTTCTGCTGAAATACCCATTTCTGCAAGTTGGGCTATCGTGTATGGTCCTTCTTGCTGATTATTTAATATAACAAAGAATTTCATTTGCTTATGATATTATATAATGTATGATCTTCTTTTATTCATGTGTAGCTTTCCACCAGCCAGTTTTCTCCTTACCTCTGATAGCAACAGGATGCTGGCTTGGGTCTGAAATAGAGAGACCGCAATAATTCTTGATCTTAATTGTTGCTTCTGGATACAGTCTTAAAGCTGTATATGCGCAATCAGTATGTGCTGCAGCTTTGACTGTTTTCTTCAGTTGGTTGTTGAATTGTTCTTTCAGATAACCGCTTGGTCTCAAACTGTCAACATATACTGCCATGTCGTAGGACAGATGTGGTGAGAAACCATCGAGTGGCTGAATGGAGTCGAGAGGAATCGTGGTATCTAATGTATATTTTTGATTGATTTCTTTCATTATATTTGCCAGCGCATCTAATTGTCTGCAATCAATGGCAGCCATATTGCAATATGGAGCAGTACTATTCTTGTAGAAATTTACAATGCCATTTACAAGACTGCTATAGTTTGGGGTTGTTCCATTGAGATAGCTCCACATTGAGCGGTAAGGAATTCCTTTAGCCATGATTTCACTGCTGGTAGCGATGAGATAGTTGGTGACATCTTTTAGCTCATACGCAGTTTCTACATTTCCCATGTAGCATACATCAAAAAGTATATACTGCATTTTGATGCCGCTTTGCTTGATTCCTTCCGCTAATGTACTTAGATCTATTGAATTTTCCTTGCGATCTACGCTACCGAAAAAGCGGGTTGTAGGATTGTTTGGGTCTGCGCCAAACTGAATGCCACTAAATGAGGTATCAAATGTTTGCTGAGTATTGAATGATTTTGCCTGATTTGGATAATTTATCCAATCGTCAGCGCAAGACCAGCCGCAACCATGACCACCAATAATCAGGGCATAGTTAAGTGCTTCTGCATTTTGTCTTACCTCATTGAGAAGATCTGCGAATCCATTTGCAGAATTGTAGGCTGAGCCTTCGTAAGTTTTAATAGGAGTCCTGCTTACCTCTTTTGTAACATCATTATATGTCAGATCAAAGAGCGTACTATTGTTGGCATTATTGCTGAAGAAAACCAATACACGCGTATTGTTGAGTCCCTTTTTGTCAGTAATACCTGCACAGATGCTATCAATATTATTAGATAAAGCTTCTGTCAATCCGATACTTGAGTTTCCGCCAGTCCAAGGTAGGAAGACGAGTATTGTCTGCTTATTAACTTTATCGACGTCAAAAGCTTCTTCTGTACAACTTCCAAGTCCGATGATGGATACAATTGCAAAGATAAATCCGTAAACAAACTGTTTCATTTAGGTGAGGATTTAAATGAAATGTTTAGTGCTTAGAAATATATGATTGCAAAACATAAAAATGATGAGCTGACATGATATTCTAAACACTAAACATGATTATTTATAATTACTTCTTCTTGAGTTCCTCGATAGTAGCCTTCAGGGCAGCTATCTTCTCTACAGAGTCGCTTTCCTTCTTGCGCTCCAGGGCTACTACCTTCTCAGGTGCGTGGGCTACGAAGTTCTCGTTGCTGAGCTTCTTGCGTACACCCATCAGGAAGCCTTCCAGGTGCTTGAGCTGAGCCTCTGCCTTTTCAATCTCGGCAGCTACGTCGATGAGGTCGCCCAATGGTACGGCAAACTCGTCGGTACCTACCATGAAGCTTGATGCATCGGCACTCTTCTCGGCAATAACCTCAATCTTGTCGAGGTTCGCCATCTTCAGAGTTACATCATTGAATGCTTCGAAATCGTTCTTGCCAACTACCTGGAGAGACAACTGCTCCTTCTGTGCAATGTTCTTCTGGTTGCGGACAGTACGAACGCCTGCGATGATCTGCTTCACTGCCTCGATGTCTGCTGTCAACTTCTGCTCTTCGGCTGTAGGTGCTGGCAACTCCAGCTTCTCGCGCATAATGCTCTCGCCATCCTTGCGGTCGTAGATGTGCTGCCACAACTCCTCGGTGATGAATGGCATGAATGGATGCAACATCTTCAGGAGGGCATCGAAGAAACGGAGAGTCGCATCGTAGCTCTTCTGGTCGATAGGCTGACCATAAGCAGGCTTTACCATCTCCAGGTACCAAGATGAGAACTCATCCCAGAATAATTTATATACAGTCATCAGAGCCTCAGAGATACGATATTCCTTAAACTGCTTTTGCATCTCTTCGTTTACCTCCTTGAGTTTAGCGTCAAACCACTTCACTGCGATTTCTGCGCTCTTAGGCTGCTCGATGTCGGCTGTTTCCCAACCCTTAACAAGACGGAAAGCATTCCAAATCTTATTGTTGAAGTTACGTCCCTGCTCGCAGAGGCTCTCGTCGAAGAGGATGTCGTTGCCAGCAGGAGCGCTGAGCATCATGCCCATACGAACACCATCGGCACCAAACTTGTCAATCAGATCGAGTGGGTCAGGTGAGTTACCGAGACTCTTACTCATCTTACGGCCGAGCTTATCGCGAACGATACCTGTGAAATATACGTGCTTGAATGGCATCTTGCCACGATACTCGTAGCCAGCCATAATCATACGTGCTACCCAGAAGAAAATGATATCCGGACCTGTTACGAGGTCGGAAGTAGGGTAGTAGTAGTTGATCTCCTCGTTGTCAGGATTTTCAATACCATCGAACAATGAGATAGGCCACAACCATGAAGAGAACCAAGTATCGAGGCAGTCGCTTTCCTGCTCAAGATCCTCAGCCTTGATGTTGGCGTTCTTTTCCTGAGCGAGCTTCAATGCTTCCTCTGCAGTTTCTGCTACTACGAAATCCTTCTTGCCAGCGTTGTCGAAGTAGTAAGCTGGGATGCGGTGACCCCACCAGAGTTGGCGGCTAATACACCAGTCCTTGATGTTCTCCAACCAGTGGCGATAGGTGTTCTTATACTTCTTAGGATAGAACTCGATGTCATCGTCCATTACTGGAGGGAGGGCGATGTCTGCAAAGTGCTGCATCTTGAGGAACCATTGTGTAGAGAGCTTTGGCTCAATAGGCACATTGGTACGCTCAGAGAAGCCCACCTTATTATT
>ULRP01079762.1_pt1 | contig 21945 bp, 17 predicted proteins | sample 1955521 | NCBI WGS metagenome assembly ULRP01 (sample SAMEA4835685, study PRJEB28245) | human gut metagenome | biome: gut microbiome; material: fecal sample | place: Denmark | collected 2008
TGCTTGAGCCGATGATAGCATACCAGGGACTGATGTTCCATTTCAGCTCTTTCGCATCATCAATCCGCGGAAAAGGTATTCTTCGGCTATAGGAGCAATGATGCAGAGCATCAGGATTCCAATCGGATTATGTGTCTGGTTAACAAAATCCTGAGCAACTTATTGTTGTTCAGGTGCTTATAAAAAATATTAAATTATAGTGTTGCGGAAATAAGGTTTGATAGATAAATTATTCAGCTTTTTAGAAAATGGTAGAATCAATACAAAACATTTTTATTCAGGTAAGCGATTTTCTCTGGTCGTATATTATTATTTCTGTCCTGATCTTCTGTGCGGTGTTTTTTACGTGGCGTACCCGATTTGTACAGTTCCGTCTTATCAAGGAGATGGTGAGGTTGTTGCTTCATCCAGATAAGGTGCAACCTGAAGAAATAGGACATGACGAACTTTCTATGGACGTGAAGGTGGATGGGGAGATGAAGCATATCTCTTCTTTCCAGGCCTTTGTGGTGGCACTCGCCAGTCGTATAGGTACAGGAAATTTAGCTGGCGTGGCTACTGCCATCAGCATTGGTGGACCAGGAGCTGTGTTCTGGATGTGGATGCTTGCTTTGTTGGGTTCGGCTTCGGCTTTTATCGAATCTACGCTTGCCCAACTCTATAAGCGAAAGGGAAAGACTTCTTTTTATGGCGGTCCTGCCTATTATATGAAGTATGGATTAGGAAAGGGATGGATGGGAATTCTCTTTGCCGTTTTGATGATCATCACTTTCGGTTTTGCCTACAATTCCGTGCAGAGCAATACCATCTGTCTGGCATGGCAGAAGGCTTTCGGTTTTGAACCTGCTACTATGGGTATAGTTCTCACTGCACTCACTCTGCTTATCATTTTCGGTGGAATCCAGCGTGTGGCAAAATTCTCTTCTACTGTGGTTCCTCTCATGGCTATAGTCTATCTGCTGATAGCCGTTGGTGTGGTCATCTGGAATATAACCAGTCTGCCAAAGGTTTTGCTGACTATTATAGAAAATGCTTTCGGATTCAATCAGGCTGCTGGAGGTATGTTAGGTATTACCGTGATTCAGGGCATAAAGAGAGGTTTGTTCAGCAATGAGGCTGGTGAGGGTAGTGCGCCAAATGCGGCGGCTGTTGCTACCGTGAGTCATCCGGTAAAACAGGGATTGATACAGGCTCTTGGCGTCTTTACGGATACGCTGGTAGTTTGTTCCTGTACGGCATTCATCATCCTGGTAAGTGGTGTGGACGTTACGGCTTCTAATGGTATTCAACTGACGCAAGATGCCTTGACCCATGAAATCGGTAGTATTGGAAATCCTTTTGTGGCTGTGATGATATGGCTTTTTGCTTTTAGTAGTATCATTGGCAATTATTATTATGGTGAAACCAATGTGAGATATATCAAGGATTCCAAGTTAGGAGTCTTCATCTATCGTCTTGCTGTGGCTGCGATGGTAATGGTAGGAGCCGTTGTCTCGCTTGATTTTGCCTGGAGTTTTGCCGACATCACGATGGCGTTGCTCACCCTGTGCAATCTGGTAGCCATCGTCTTGCTTTCCCGTCAGGCGGTTTTCTTGCTTCAGGATTATCGCAAGCAGAAGAAAGAGGGAAAGAATCCTGTTTTCAAAAAGGATATGATGCCTGAAATTGCAGATCAGTTGGAGGCGTGGTAACTTTCAGGTAAGGTATAAATATAATTAATGTATAGAGATATGAGAAAGTTTTTATTATTCTTGTCTTTGATAGTAGCTATGGTTTGTAAGGCACAAACCAAGCAGGAGCTGTTGCCTGTGGGTACAATGGCACCAGATTTTACAGTTACCGATAGCGTGACGGGGAAGAAATTGTTCAGCCTTTCTGAATTGCGCACTCAAGTTACAGCTGATGGTAAGGTGAAGGCTGGAGTTTGGGTGGTTCTCGATTTCTGGGCTTCCTGGTGTCCTGACTGCCGTAAGGATATGCCTACCGTGAAGAAGATAGATGAAAAATATGGTAAGAAAATCAAGCTTATCGGTGTTTCATTTGATACAGATAAGGCGAAGATGAATGGTTATCTTTCTGCCAATCAGTATTCATGGTTGCAGTATTCTGAATTCAAGAAATGGAAAGAAACTCAGATATCTAAAGATTATCATATCTCATGGATTCCAACATCTTATCTCATAGATCCAGAAGGAAAAATTGCTTTTTCTACTCTGAATGCTGAGGAGATGCTTGAAAAACTTGATTCTTTGGAGGCTGAATTATAGAAAAAATGAGGATGTATCAAAACGTAATGTTTGGTACATCCTCATTATATTTTTTCGATAATCATTGTTAGTCGAATTTTTACTCGACTACAATTCTGTTCTTTTCTTTCACGATGTTGAAATGGCCAAGCGCATTGAGATTCTTGATAGCTTCCTGAATGCTTGCATTGCGATCAGCAACAAAATGGAGCTTTGTAGAAAGTGCTCCCTTATTATGTACCTCAATGTTTATATTGTACCATCTGCCCATTTCTTTCAAAACTTCACTCAGGGTAACATCATCAAAATAGAATGTACCATTGGTCCACTCTTTGTACTGATAGGTATCTGTATTAGAGGTACTTAGTGTGCCATCAGCATTGAGAGAACTTTGCTGGTTGGGATGAAGAAGGGAAGGCTCCTGCTTAGCATTGCCTACAAGAAGTTTACCTTCTACCAACGTAACACTTGCCTGATGAGCATCGTAGGAGCGCACGTCAAATGAAGTTCCTACAGCCTTTGCCTCAAAATAATCAGTCTTTACTATAAATGGATGCGAAGGATCGTGATAAACATCAAAATACGCTTCCCCCTTCAGATAAACTTCGCGGTTTTTGCTGGAAAACTTGCTCGGAAAACGGAAAGTACTTTGTGCATTGAGCTTCACTGTAGTCCCATCTGGCAGCAACAATGTAAAGAATTTGCCACTTGGTGTTTTGATAGTATTCATCTCCTGAGCTACAGGCTTGGATACTTTTATATTTTCTCCATTTATATTTAAAGAGGATGATTTCTTTCCGTTTGTAGTCATCTTAAGATGATTGTCTGAAACAGCAGCAAAGAATGGTTTGGGTGCTGAAACCTTATGAATTTCTTCCTTAGGTTGGAGAATGAAAACACAAGCCAATACGGCTGCAGCTACGGCAATCGAGGTGAAGAGAGAGCGGAAGATGATGCGCTGATGCTGCTGCTTCTTCTCATGCTGGCGCTCCCAGAAAAGTGACAATTCGTCCTCAACATCAGGACACAATTTGTGCTCTGATGCAAACGCTCTCTTGATGTCACGCACCATGTCTGCGTCTTTAATATCAAAATTGTCTATTTCCATATTCTTCTTTCAGTTTTATTCTATAATAATACTTTCTTAGTCCCAAATTGGGTAACGTCATTATAGTTTATTAACTATTTTCCTTATCCGTAGTGCCTCGACACCGTTCTCGAAGTACACTCAATGCTTTCACAATATGTTTCTTGATAGCATTGGTGGATATATCCAGTGCAGTGGCTACTTCTTTATATTTCTTGTTGTGAAAGTAGCATTCTTCCAAAACGAGTTTTGTTTTGGGAGGCAACAGGTCTATGCATTCCTGTACCGTTTGCATCCGTTCCTCTGTTGCGTCGGGTTCCATATCGGTATCAGTATCTGCTGTTCCTTTTATAAAACTTTCGTATTGCCGGTTGAGCTGTTGGCGTCTCACATAATCAATACATTTATTTCTGACGCATTGGTAGAGGTAACTGTGAGCCGTTTCTTGAGTGATTTTTTTTCGATGGGTCCATAAACTCTCAAATACATCTGCGAGGATGTCACGACACACCTCTGCATCATCGGTAAAACCGTATGCATAATAGAACAGTTGCTCGTAATGTTTGCGATACAAACTGTTGAAAAGATCCGTCGTCAAGTGACTCATTGATACAAAATTTCTATTAAATTAAAATTCTCTACTCTTTCTCATACTGAATGATGTTGCAAAATTACGAATTATTTCTGAATAAAAAGGATTTTTATGTAAAAAACATAGCAAAATGCAACTTTTTTGCTTTTTCTGGTACCCATTTGTTTCTCATCTTCGTACTATAGCCGATTTTTAACAACAAAAACACTTGAAAATATGACAAAAGAAGAAGTATTGACTGAAAACTATTCGTCAGTTGTAAGACGGATATTGTTGCTTGTGGGCATTGTGATGATGTCGGTATGGGGATTTGCCGCTGATGCTCATGCCAGTAAACTGCTCACGTTCACTGTCAAGAATGAGCCGCTTCCCAATGTGTTGAAGAACATTGAGAGAAACTCTGATTACAACGTGATCTTTAGTTATGATGATTTGAGAGATTATCGGGTAACTGCCACTGTGCGCAAGAAAACAGCTCCTAAGGCTGTGGCTATTGTTCTTGCCGGTCATCAGTTGGGTTACAATGTTCAGGGCAAGTTTATCCGTGTGTTTCGTAAAGAAGCGTTCGATGCAGCCATCACGGGTAGAGTGGCTGATGAAAATGGTGAACCGGTTATCGGAGCTGTGGTACGCTATAAGAATAACCGTGTCATCAAGACTGTGACCGATGCCAATGGTAATTTTGCTATACCGGCAATCAAAGGTTCTGAGGCAGAACTTGTCTTTTCTTATATCGGTATGGAGACGGGTACTGCTACATTCAGCGAAGGTAAAGAAAACTATATGCGAATGAAGTGGAATACCAATAATATTGATGAGGTTGTAGTCAATGGTTATCAGAAGATGGATAAGCGCCTCATGTCTTCTTCTGTAACTACAGTAAAAGCAGAGGATATCAAAATCCCTAATGTGAATACCATCGATAAGATGTTGCAGGGTGCAGTGCCTGGCTTGATGCTTGTCAATACTTCTGGTTCTGTGAATGCGACACCTAAAATCCGTATGCGTGGTAATTCTACCATCTTCGGTAATGCTTCTCCTTTATGGGTGGTTGACGGTATTATCCATGAAGATCCTGTCAACTTTTCTAATGATGAATTGAACAATATCATTTCCGGTACAGGAATGACAGACCAGATGAATCTGGATGCCCAGCGCAGTCTGATAGGTAGTGCTATTTCTGGTGTGAATCCAAACGATATAGAGAGTATTACTTTCCTGAAAGATGCTTCTGCTACAGCCATCTATGGTACGCGTGCTGCCAATGGTGTCATTGTCGTTACCACCAAGAGAGGCCAGGAAGGTAAGCCTTCTGTCAATTTCTCAACCTCTCTCGGCTTTACGGGACGCCCTTCATACGGCCAATATAACCTGATGAACTCTAAAGAGCGTGTCAGCGTTTCTAAGGATGTGTCTGAATATGGTTATCTTTATTCTTCAATGCCTTATCGCACCGGTTATGAAGGTGCCTTGATGAATCTCTATGAAGGTAAGATTTCTCTGGATGAGTTCAATCAGCAGGTAGCTCATTATGAAACTGTAAATACAGACTGGTTTAAACTTCTCTGTCAGAATGCTTTTAATCAGGATTACAGTGTTAGCCTCTCTGGAGGTAGCGAAGTCGTGAATTATTACACTTCCATCGGTTATAATAGCAGTAAGGGTACTACCAAGGGCGACAGTTCTACCCGATATACTCTGATGAGTAATATTGATGCCAGATTGAGTGATAAACTGCGCATCAGCACCCGTTTGTCTTTTGCAGAAAACAGCAATGATGGTTTCTATACCACCAATCCATATAGCTACGCTCTCAGTACTTCCAGAGCTTTGGACCCTGATACTTATTATACCACAAACTTGAGTACTTTCCCTGGTTTGGGTCAGAACTATCAGTTGAGCTACAATATCTTCAATGAGTTGCAGCATACAGGTGCTGAAGCTAAGGTAAGAAACTTCAGTGGCAACCTAAATGTCATCTATGATATTCTGAAGAACTTGAAGTTTGATACCACTTTTGGTGTGAATTATAGCAATACTACTAATTATCAGTGGGCTGATGAACGTTCTTATTATATTGCCCAGATAAGAGGATATGATTATGGTGCAGTAGCTCCTAATAGTGATGCTGAAAAACAGAGCCGCCTGCCTCATGGTGGTATTCTGAACTATTCTTCTATGAATAATGTCAGCTACACAGCCCGTGCCCAGTTGAGCTATAATTTGATGTTGGGCAATGAGCGCCAGCATATCATCAATGCGATGGCGGGTTTTGAGGCTCGTTCAAATCAATATGATGGATTGACGGATGTAGAGTGGGGATACTTCCCTGAGCGTGGTATGGGTATCAGTTATGAATATGATACCAGTACCTCTGGAAATTCTGCAGTTAATGGTATGAACTCTTCTTTGGACAAGCACACTGTGAGCCGTTCAAAGACGAAGAATAATACGATTTCTGAGTACTTGACTCTTGTTTATGCTTACAAGAACCGTTATGTCTTGAACTTCAATACGCGTATGGATGCAAGCAACCGCTTCGGACAATATACAAACCATAAGTGGAGTCCGGTATGGAGTATTTCTGGTCGTTGGAGTGTAAGCGATGAGTCATTCATGCAGCCAATCAAGTGGATTGACAATATGAGCATTCGTGCTTCTTATGGTGAGCAGGGTAATGTGCCTACTTCTGTAAGTCCTTATCTTGTAGCCAAATACATGAATGCTCTCGTCAACCGTTATTCTGGCGAATATCAGTTGGGTATCAGTCATTATCCTTATCCTGATTTGAAATGGGAGAAGACCACCACAACCAACTTCGGTTTTGATTTCAGTGTACTCAATGGTCGTATCTCCGGTTCCTTGGATTATTATATCCGCAGGGGAAAAGATATCATCTTCAATTTGCCAGTTGCTACAGAGTATGGAGTAACCACCACATACCGCAATGGTGCGAGTCTGAAGAATACAGGTATCGAGTTGAGTCTCTCTTTCAAACCTATCCAGACCAAGGATTGGACCTGGACATTGACTCCGATCTGGTCTAAGAATACCAATAATATTTCAAAGACATCCGTACAAAATTATAAGGTGGATGACTATCTGGCAGGAAATGTATATATTGATGGCAAACCAGTGAATGCCGTATATGCATGGGAGTTTACCGGCTTGGATCCAAAGACAGGTTTCGCTACATTCAAAGGTTGTTCATCTAATGAAGATGAGGTGGAAAAGAGTGATGATCCTGCTACCTATTTGAAATATGTCGGTCCTGCAGATCCACGCTTTAATGGTGGTTTGTCTTCATCCTTGCGCTGGAAGAATCTTACCTTGTCTGCACAGTTTGCATTCGGCTTTGGTAATTACAAGCGTCTGAATTTCATTTTTGAAGGAGACAACAAGATGCCAAGTCCGCAGACTAATATGACCAAGGAAATGCTTGGCAGATGGAAGCAGGAGGGCGACCAGAGTATGATTCCTGGTCTTAACTTTTCAGATAGCAATGACTACATGATTTGTACTCCAGACCGCAGTGCATCATGGAAAAATACCTACACCATGTACAACTATTCAGATGCGCGCATTGTGAAAGGTGATTTCTTCCGCTGCCGCAACCTGATGTTGTCTTATGCAGTTCCTTATCAGTTCCTGCGCCATATGGGTGTAACTGCCGTCTCTTTAGGTTTCAATGTAACAAATCCGTTTACCCTCTGCAGTTCCCGTTTCAATGGTCAGGATCCTGAAGTTAGCAATACTGGTAGTGTAGCATTGCCTATCACACAGGCCTATTCATTGTCACTGAATGTATCATTCTAAGGTTTAAAATTAATTTAGAAAAGATGAAAAAGACATATATAAAATTGTTTTCAGCTTTATTAGCTGTAGTCTCATTCACATCTTGTGGTGACTTCCTGGACGAAGTTTCGCAAGATGAGTTCAAGCCAGAAACAGTGGAGGATTATCAGGAAATCCTCAATGGCGAGGGATATGGTATGTTCGTTTCTGTAGATCCGCTCAGTCATGTTTTTACTGATGATGTGCAAGGTGCAGATATGTCTGCACAAAGTTGGAACATACCTTATTATTATACAGATGATAATTTGGCTTTCAAGGATGTCTATACCTGGCAGCCGGATATGGACCAATTGCTTACCGATCGTAAGTTGACAGGCTATTATCAGAGTTATCAGGATTTATACAAACTGATTATGGCTTGTAATACGGTTCTTGGAGAAGTAGATAAAGCGACTGGTACAGATACAGAACGTAAGCGCACTAAAGGAGAAGCTTTAGCGCTCCGCGCTTACTATTATTGGTATTTGGTAAACCTCTATGCGATGCCATACAATATGGAGGGAACTACTCCAGACAAGTTGGTTGGTGTTCCTCTTGTCTTGACTTCAGAAATCAAGAATGAAGGGCCAAAGCGCAGTTCGGTGGCAGCTGTTTATAATCAGATAACAGCTGATATCGAGGAGGCTTGCACTTTGTTGGAAGAAACCAAATCGTCAACCATCAGCAATTTCCGTATCAATTGGATGGCAGCTCATTTGTTGGCTTCTCGTATTTATCTTTATATGGAGAATTGGGATCAGGTGATTTCTCATGTAGATAAGGCAATGAGTGGGCATCCTGTATTGTGTGACTTGAATACTTATTCGCTGGCGATTCCGTCAAACCTTATTCCAAATCCATATAATTCATGGGCTGATATGGCATCCAATAATTTTGTTTCTTCAGCCTTTCCTGAAACTCTTTTTGTGGGCGGCTCTACTAATAAAGTAAAGATATCTGCAACATTGCTCATGCCTTCAGAAGATTTGTTCAATTCATTTACTTCTGATGATTTGAGAAAGAAGTTCGCTTTCAAGGAAACATCCATGTACTGGAAATTACAGGAATGTAAGGCGGGAAGTTCTGAAAGAGGATTTGCTTGGCGTACTGCTGAACTTTATCTGAACAGTGCTGAGGCATACGCAGAGAAATTTGCTGCTGGTGATGCTGCTTCTGGTGCCAAGGCTGTAAATGAAATCAATGCCCTTAGAAAAAAGCGTATTGCAACAGCCTCTTATCAGGATTATACCTTGGGAAGTGCAGAAGAACTGATCCAGTTTATCCATGCAGAACGTCGCCGTGAACTGTGCTTTGAGAATCCACATCGCTGGTTTGACCTTCGTCGCTATGGTATGCCTAAGATAGAGCATCCTTGGTTTGATAAGAATGGTAACAGAACTACATTTACGCTCGAAAAGAATGATGTGGGCTATGCATTGCCTTTCCCTGTGGAAGCAACGACCAATAATCCTAATCTTGAGCAGAATCCTGTTCATGCAGTCAGAGAAGGAATGTAAATTTTTTAATGTTTTAACGCAATAAAAATGAAAAAGTTACTTTATATAATTATGTTGGTATTGCCTCTGGTATTTTGGGCATGTGATAACGATGATGTAGATGGTCCGTCAGGATCTGGTCTTTCTATCGTCTTCCCTCAGGGTAACAACGATTATGACAGAGAGTTTGTGTCATTCAAGGAGCAATATGGTTCTATGGTGCTGTATAAATTCTCGAATGCACAATTCCGATGGGCTGTAAATGAGTACATTCCTTATTATGGCACAGAAGCCAAGGAAGCTGATATTGCAAAGGCGTGGGGCCTGGTGAAGGATGGTGTCAGCGTTTGGCCAGAAGATTTCGTTAAGAAATGTCTTCCTTATCAGATATTGCTTTGCGACAGCGTCTATTCCTTATGGGATAATGATGCTGGAACAGGAAAGGATAAGAAACTGAGAAATTCCTGCTGTGGTTTCAATCATATAGCTTTCGCATTTGCTAATGACAGAATCAATCCACAGGATGTGGAAACCAAGCGTGAGGCTGTCGGAGATGTCGCCTATGCCATGATTAGCTATGCTATTTCCAAGAATATCATTACTGTTCCGGAGCGCTTCGATACCCTGTTCACAAAGTGGAAAGTGAATTATCCTACTTATACCACTAATGGTGAAATTCCTTCAGGAGCATGGGGATACAATGGTGCTGCGGCTATGGATGGTAGTGTAGAGGCAAAGAGTGGATATACATTGGCTCATGATTTTGCTTCTTATGTGAAATATATTGTGACCTGTTCTCCTGCCACCTTCGAAGAAAGATATCTCAATGATACTTTTGATTGTGGCGGTACGAAGTATGATACAGACTGGAATCTCATTCCTGAGCATCGAATTCGTCAGAAATATGAAGCAGTGCTTGACTATTTCAGAGATGAACTGGGTATCGACCTTAGTACCATTGGAACTCAGACTGAACAAATGAGATAAATACATCTTTTAAATATAAAACTCAAAATGAAAAAGTTTTTATTTTTGCTTCTTTGCCTGTTCTCAGTAATGGGCATGAAAGCTCAAATGTCCTCAAGACTTACGGGCATTAACCAGCCTAAAGCTGGAGAAAAAATCAGTTTTAACTATACCAATAATGAGGGACCAATCGCCAATCGCGACACACTCTCTGCGGTCATCTACATGTATCAGGATTATGTGTGGAACATCGATGATCTGACTCTTCAGAAAACAGGCAAAAACCAGTGGAAAGGCGAATACCAGTTGCCTGCCGACTGTGCCTTCTTCGCTATTTCCATGCGTGCTGGCGATATCTACAATCGTGTAGCAGATAATAATGATGAGAATGGCGGCTACGTCTATATGACCAGCCAGGAAGATGGTACTGCGCTTCCTGGCGGATATGCAGCTTTTGCCAGCTTCCGTTGTCCAAAGCTATATTATGTAACCAATTATTTCACCAATTACAGTATTTCTGAGGAAGCTGAGATGATGTGGATGAACAAGGAAGTGCAGAATTATCTGAAGCGTATGCCTGACTTCATCGACTTGTATTTGAAAAATATTCAATTGATGGCAGGTGAAAACTACAATAAGGCGATTGGTCATTTCTTTGATATGGCAAAGAAGGATTTCCCAGACAACGAATTTGTACTCTCTACTTTCGAGAATGAATATCGTTTTAAGATAAAGGATGTGGCAAAGGCTGATTCTATCCGTGATGCGATGTATAAGTTATTTCCTAATGGAGAAGCCTGCATGTTCCGTGATTTCCAAAAATTCCAGTCTATGATGGGTCTTGCTGCAGCTGATTCTATCGAGAAATTCTTTGTGAAGTATCCTCAGGATGCCTGCAAGAAGAGGAAACATTTCAGAGATCAGAATTATATGTATTATAATCTCTCTCGCGTGTATTGCCCATTGCTTTTTGATGGCAAACAGTACGACCGTCTGGTGAAGCATTTGCCGATGTTTGATTTCAAAGCTTTGAGCGAATGTTACCGTTGGAATATCTTCCGCAAGTTCCGTATGCATTTCTTAGGTAATGATACTATCTACAGTGTGGCAAAACCTTTGATGGATCTGCTCATTGAAAAGCGTCAGGACCATTCTTGCATGGATGGTCTCTATAATTCTCCTTCAGAAGCGCAGTTGAATGCTGACTACCAGTTCTATGATTGTCTGGGTTCTCACATCAAGTTGCTCAATGCGATGAAGCGATATGAGGAAGCTTATAGTTACTTGAAGTATTTTGATAATGAAGAGATGGCTTATTGTAATGCTTCTGTCAATGAGGCCCATTATCAGGTATTGAAGGCATTGGACAAGAATGGTGAAGCCTTGGAAACCTTGAAACTGGCAGCGAAATATAATACTGTAACCAATGAAATGCTTGCAGAATTACGTAGCCAAAGTGGTTGCAAGACAGACCAGGAATTCCAAAAGTATATGGATGGTTTGAAGGGCTCAAAGGTGAAGGCTGCCTTGGAGGAAGAGGTGAAGTCACACATGATGAATACTGCGATTCCTAATTTTACTCTGACAGATTCACAGGGCAAGCAGGTAAGCATGGCTTCTTATAAGAATAAGATTGTAGTCATCGACTTCTGGGCTAATTGGTGTGCACCTTGCAAGGCTGCTATGGAGGGTATGAAACTCGCCGTTGATAAATATGCAAATGATAAGGATGTGGTGATTCTCTTTGTGAATACACAGGACCGTGGTTATGCAGGCAGAGCTACAACAGAGAAGTTCATGAATGCCAAAGGCTATAAGAATTTTAATGTGATGTATGACAATAAAAAGCAGGGTAGCAAGGAATTCAGTGCAGGATTCAGCATCTTTGCTAAGTTGTTTAATTCTTCAGGCATCCCACGTAAGGTGATTATCCGCAATGGCAAGTTGCTTTATACAGCCGAAGGCTATTCTGGTAGTCCTTCACAGCTCTGCGACGAGATCTGTAGTGCTGTAGAATTGATTAAAAAGTCAAAATAAAGATATCGGTTGAATGAAAGGATTGATATTTTCTATCATTGTTAAGAACGCTTGGGTAGGAACTTCGGTTCCAGCCCTTAAGCGGTCTAAACTGATAACCATATTGCTGATGTGTGTGGCAATGGCTGCACAGGCACAAAATTCTCCGGAAGAGAAGTTCAACATGGCGATGTATGCCGTGACGAATATGTATGTGGATAGTGTCAATAAGGCAAAATTCGTGGATGAAGAGATTGCGAAAATGCTTAAGTCTCTTGACCCGTTTTCTGAATATCTTCCCCCGATGACGGCTAAAGCCAATGAGGAGGCTATTCTCGGCTTGCCATCATCTCCTGCATCTTCTGCTGGTAATACATCTTCTTCTGAAAGTAATGCGCCTTCTTCTGCTGGTAAGGTTTCCTCTTCTTCCACCCCCTTTGTCCCTTCTGCCTCTTTTGGTCCTTCCTCTATCAAGTACTATTATATGGCTGATAAGACGACGGGTTATATCTGTTTGACTATGTTCTCGGAAACTACTCTCAATGATTTCAGAAAAGTGCTTTCTGAGTTGAAGAAGAAAGGGATGAAGAATCTTGTATTGGATCTTCGTGCGAATAATGGTGGCCTTTTTGATGTGGCTGTGGCATTGGCTGATGAATTCCTGGATGGCGATAAAGTTATCGTTCAGACTCAGGGTGCTCATATTCCTAATGAGGTTTATAAGGCCAAGAATAAAGGAATGATAGAGAAAGGAAAGCTTGTTCTGTTGGTGAGTGATCTAACCAAGTCGGCTGCAGAAATCTTCTCTGCTGCTATCCGTGATTGGGATCGTGGTGTTCTGGTAGGCAAGACAACTTTCGGTAAAGGTCTTATACAGCAGACGATGCCTTTTAGTGATGGCTCTGCCCTTCGTATCACGGTAGCACGTTATCTGACTCCTGCCGGCATGTCGATTCAGAAGCCTTATCATGGTATGGTGTTTGCTGATTCTACCAAGACCTGGCAATCCCTACGTACTCATCGATTACTTAGATGCCAAGGTGGTGTGTCTGCTGATATTGATGTAAATCCATCTGCCGATTATATGACCAACTGGTATTCGCTTCTTACTTATTGTGGAGTTCAGACTGCCGTAGCCAAGAAGTTCGTAGGCGACTTGAAAGAAAAGTTGTTGGAGAAATATCCTACATCCGATAAGTTCATCAAGGAATTTCAGACGACTGATGATGTGATGAAGGCCGTATGCCAAACTGCAGAACAAGCAGGAATTCCGATGAATCTCTCTGATTACGCCAAGTCTGAGGACATGGTAAGAGTGCAGATGAAAGCAGTCATCTGCAGTCAGCTTTATAAGGATAATAATCTCTATTACAAGTTGTTCAATTCCTACAATCATGTGGTGAACCGTGCCTTGGAGATTATAAACAGCAAAGAATACGATCAAATATTAGATAAGAAATGAAAACAAGATATTTAGTATTTTTATTTGCGATGTTGGGATGTGCCGTAAATGCACAGAATTTTAACTTTACCTGTAATATCCATACTAAAGAATATGATGGATTGACCATTTATCTCTTGAAAAATGATGTTGTAGATAAGCAAAAATCAGAAAAGATAGACAGTTGTGTCATTAAAGAAGGGCAATATCATTTCTCCGTTGTAGCTCCAGATAGTGCTTGTTGGGGGATGGTTGCCTTACCTCCAAAAGATAAGAATTTTGTGTATGGCTTACCAGAACTCAGTATTCCCATAGAGCAGGGAAATATAATGGCTGATTGTCATGGTTATACCCAAACGCTTCGAGGTGGTACTATCACTCAGCAGTATGATGACATGGTGCTCTCTCATGAAAGGGAATTGCGCAAACAGGTAGATCAGATGGTGGTCCAGCGTCAGGAAATAGAAAAGAAACGCTCTTATACGGATGCAGAAAATGAGGCTTACACCAAACGTCTGAATCAACTCTATCAGGGAAATCGCAAGTATATGTATGAGTTTATAGCTGCCAATATCAGCAATCAGATTGGTGCACGTTTGTTTCTCACTTATGGCAAGGATTTCTTTCCTGCCGACTTCTACAATGAAATGCGTGGAAAGGTGAATCCTTCTTACCTTTCACGGGCAGAGGCTTTGCGACAGGCTGAGATTGACGCTCAGAAATATGCAGAGCAAGAACGAAAGGCCACTGCAGTTGGCAATCCATTCAAGGATTTTGATTCTAAAACCGTAGATGGTAAGGATATACGTTTTTCAGAATTGGTAGAGAAAGGTAAGGTTACCTTACTGGATTTCTGGGCTTCCTGGTGTATTCCTTGCATTCAGGAATCCAAGGAATTAAAGGAACTGTATAAAACCTATCATGAAAAAGGTTTTAATATCGTCAGTGTTTCACTGGATACCGATAAGCAGAAATGGCTTCATGCTATCCGAAAACATGATTTGCCTTGGATACATATTTCTACGCTGAAGGGTTTCAAGGATCCAGGAGCCATTGAGTATGCGGTACAGGCGATACCTTATGTCATTCTGATTGATCGTGACGGAAATATCATCAATCAAAATCAGCATGGCTATATTTTGCATAATGCTATAAAGGAACAATTTAAATAAAGATTGATTTGGGGACTGGGGAAAGCAGTATTACTTGCCTAATGGAGCAAGAACTTCATCTCCAGTCCTTTTTGCTGATGTCACAAGCATTGCTGCTTTTTTGTCATTTCTTATTTTCTTTTCCTACCTTTATAATGCTATTCCTGCTTCGTATGAAGCAGATTGATAGCTTTTTTCTTAAAGAATTATTTTACTTCAGCCAATTTTCCTGTCTGAGAGTCGATGATATAACCATGCAGATTGACATCCTTGGGAACGAGAGGATGGTTGCGGATGGTGTTGACTGTATTTCTGACAGAATCCTCTGTATCATGGAAACCTTCCAGCCAATGATCAAGGTCGATACCGCAAAGTCCGATAGTATCAATGACATCCTGATGGATTCCTCTCTTGACCATGAGTTCCTTCATCTGTTGTCCGTTCATGTGGCAGGCACCACAATTAGAATGGGCGATGACCATGATTTCCTTTACTCCTAATTCATAAATGGCAACCAGGAGGCTGCGCATGGCAGAGTCAAATGGGCTGATGACCAGTCCGCCTGCATTCTTGATGAGTTTAGCATCACCATTTTTCAGTCCGAGAGCTGCTGGCAGGAGTGCTGTCAGTCTGGTATCCATACAAGATAAGATAGCAAGTTTTTTGTCTGGATACTTGCTGGTTAAATACTTCTCATAACCCTTATTGGCTACGAATTGTTCGTTGTATTTGATAATTTCTTCAATAATCATAATATTGATGTTATTTATTCTCTTAAATTAATTAATGACGGAGCATAATTACATCGTTTTTTTATTGCGTTCTATGCAGCTACTCCCTTTCTTTCTCCAACTATACTCCCCGTGCTTGTCGAATACAATCCAGTAGAGTACCGGCAGAATGGTGGCGATGAGCACCATTGAGATGAGGGTTCCGAAGAAAATGACGGCTCCCATCGGCGACCACAATGTATTGTTCTCTATCATCATCGGCAAAACACCTACAGAGGCTGCGGCTGATGTGAGGAAGATAGGACGCATACGGCGCTCGCCAGCCTGGAAAGCTGCATCTTTTACGGAAAGTCCCTTGTCGCGGCGCAGTTCTTCGGCATAGTCTAACATGATGATACCATTTCTCACCAGGATACCCATTAGGCTTACTACACCCAAGATGCAGGTAAGACTCACGTCGAATCCTGTTATCAGGAGTCCTATAGCTGCACCGAAAATACAGAGCGTCATGGATGAGAGATTTACCAGAGCCAGACTGATGCGCTTGAAATGGAAGAGCAGGATGAAGAAGATAATCAGTGCTGTTATCATCACGCCAGAGGTAACTTGTGGCAAGGTCTCGGCATCCTTCTCTGCCATACCGCCTATTTCCCAATGAAGGTCGGGATCGAGCGAGAGATCCGATACTTCCTCCTTCAGTTTGTTGGCTAATTTGTTGGCATTGAATCCTCTCAATGGTTCACCGATGATGGAAATGGTGCGCACGCCGTTTCTGCGTACGATGCTTCCATCGTGCCAATCGGGTGAAATCTTTGCCAGCTGCCGGAGAGGAACACTCGAGGTTCCTCCCATCACAGGGATATATTCGTTGGCAAGATCACTATCATTCTGCGATTTCAATACCATCTTTACTGGATAATCGCCCTCCCAAAGGGTGGATATTGGAATGCCATCGCCAAAATGTATGGCAAGATCGGCCGAAAGAAGCGTCTTGTTCACGCCCAGTCGATTGGCCTCGGTTGCGTCAGGAGTTACTCTGATGCCCGGCAATGGTTCTTCGTAATTGGTGCGAATCAGATTGATGCCTTCTATCTGATGCATGCAGGCTGCTATTTTCTTGGCTGCTTCCTTTAGATCCCTGATACTGTCGCCGCTCACCCTTACTTCGATAGGATAGGTGGCGTTATTGTAGTCCATCTGTTTGAAACGGATATAGCAATCAGGAAAATAGTTGGCATATCGGTCGGCATATCGGTCGAGCACTTCTTCTGTAGCGCTGTTGTCAACTGTATTTACGATAAACTGTGCAAAGTTCGGTCCGCCAATCTGAGGCGCATATGTGGTATGGAAACGAGGTGAGCCTTGTCCTATAAATGTGGTTACGGCTGTTACCTGTGGGTCGCGCTGCAGGATGTGGGCCATCGAGTCTGCCACCTGTGCCGTCTTCTCGGCGGTGGTTCCGTTAGGGAGATAGAACTCCACAGCAAACTGGTTTCTCTCGGCAATAGGCATCATTCGCTGCGGCAGGTTCACGAAGATAAAGCCTCCGATGATGATCAATGCCAATCCTGTAATGAGGGTGGTGCGAGGGAATGAGAAACAGTGTTTCAGCAACCAGGTGTAGCCCATCTGCAGATAGTCGAGCGGCTTTTTCCGGGCATTTGGATTGGGTTGACTGCTGATGCCCTGATGAATTACCATATACTGCAGATAGGGTGTAAGCAGCAGCGAAACTGTGAGCGAGATACTCAGGATGATGAACATTGCCCAAGGGAACGACTGTACGAAATCGCCCATATCGCCATGCATGGTAAAGAGGAATGGAAAGAAGGTGAGCGAGATACTGAGCGTGGCTGAAAGCACCGACATGAAGAATTCGCGAGGGGCAGCGATGGCTGCGTGCCAGCGAGACATACCATGTCCCAACTTCTCCATGTAATTGTCGATAATCACCACAGAATCATCCACCACCATACCTAAGGTTACAATCAAAGCAGCCAGAGTAACGGTGTTCAGTTCCATGCCGAAAATATAGAAGATGCCCACTGACGAGAAGATGGTGATAGGGATGCTGAGAGCTGAAACCTCTGCCACACGGCGTGGCATTAGCAGGATGACCACGATGATGACGGAGATGACCGATATGAGCAGTTCACGGAGGAAGGTAATCACAGATTCGCTTACCACCCTGCTCTGGTCGGTGATGGTATTGATGTGAACATCATCGGGCAGTGTCTGCTCAAATTCATCCATTGCCTGATGTACGTCTCTTCCCATTTTCACGATATCATTGCCCGGTCGCATCTCGATGGATAGGAGTACGCATTTGTTGCCGTTGCTCTCGATGTATTTGTTCAGCTTGGGATATTCTCTTTTGATTTGGGCAATATCTTTCAGTCTGACGATGTTGCCTTTCGGGTCGGAATAGACAATTTGTTCTGCCACATCCCGTTCGTTGTTGTAGGAGTCGGTGATGTGGATGGGCATATTGAGCTGGCTCAGTTCCAAATTGCCGCTTACGGTAGTGAAACCTTGCAAGGCAAGATCATTCAGTACCTTGTAGGATCCAATGCCATATTTTGCTAACTTATTCTGATCCAGACAGATACTAATTTGCTCGTTCTGCAGTCCGTAGGTGCGGAGGTTGGAGATGGCATCGATACGACGCAGTCTGTCCTTCAGTTGGTCGATGTAAGTATTCAGTTCCCGATAGGTTTTCTGTTTGCTTTCCATCGTGATAAGCAGGGCAGAGGTGTCGGCGATATCATCCACGGCTTGCAGGGCGAGAACCCCTGATGGCAGGGAAGTTTTGAAGGCTTGCAGTCCATGTTTGAACTTGCTCCAGAAGGCATCGCGGTCCTCCACGTCATCGTTGAGTTCCATGAACACAATCAGCATGCCGTCTTTGCTCTGTGTATAAGTCTTCTTCTTGTTCACCTCCTTGTATCCGAAGATAAAATTCTCCAACGGTTTAGCCACCCGTTCTTCCACTTCATCGGATGTGGCACCCGGATAAACAGCCACGCAGGCACCTTGACGAATGGTGAATTGTGGCATTTCCTGCTTTGGCATGATGCAGATGCCCAGTATGCCCAAGAAGACAAGCATCCCCATGAGCAGGAGCACGATGTTGTGGTTGCACATGGCCGACTCTATGAATGAGCGCTTGATGATGCGGTTGGGCTTTCTGGTGATGCGAGCCTTGATGTGGTCGTGAAGGGCGGTGTCCTTCTTAGGCTTATATGTATCTGGATTCATTTCTTTTCCCTCCACTTTTTATCGTTTTTCATTCTTTCTGGTATCTATTTTCATTCCTTCAGAAACTTTCTGCTGACCATTGATGATGACTTGATCACCAGTGTTTAAACCCGATAGAATGATGATGCCATCTCCCTCGAATTCGCCTGTAACGACAGGTTGCTGATGCGCCTTTCCGTTAACTACGGTCCATACGAATCGGGAATTATCTACATCGAGTTCAATGCATTGTGGGGGAACGATGATTTTGGATGATGCTGCAGAACTGCCATGTATCTGAGCATTGCAGACCATGCCTGGGAGCAGTCGGCCCTGTGGATTGGTGATGCCCACTTTGATATCGTAAGTATGTGAGATAGGGTTGGCATCTATGCCCTTTTCAGAAATCGCGCCATAGAAGACGGCCCCTCCAAGGGCTGCAACCGTCAATTTTACATTGTCTCCTACATGGAGGTGTGAAATTTCTGTTTCTGGTATTGAGACTTTGGCGTTGACTTGTTTGACATCTGCCAGTTTCAGCACGGGTTGCCCTGGAAGCACGTAGGTTCCCATATCCACGTTTTTAGCAGCAATGACACCCGCAAAGGGGGCAGTGATGGTAGAGTGGGAGAGTTGTTGTCGGGCGATACTTTCGGCAGCTTTTGCCTGTTCCAATTTGCTTTCTATCTCCACCCATTTCATGTCCGAGATAGTTCCAGACTGATGGAGGGGTTGGAATCTTCTGTATGCATCTTCTGCTTGTTTCAGAATAGTGAGCGTTGCGCGGTGTGCCTCCTTCACAGTGGTAGGATTGATGGTAGCGAGCAGTTGACCCTTGTTGACTCTATCTCCCTCATCCACACGGATGGAAGTGATGTTGCCTGCGATTTCGAAACTGAGTGTAGAACCCATCTTTTCCTCAATGGTTCCCACATAATCCTTCGTACCCTTCAGGTTGGTATCTCCCACGGAGAGCGTTTCTACCTTTACGGATTTCTTTTCTGTCTTCTTGGCTTTTTCCGTGCATCCCGTCAGCATCAGACCGCTGATGATGAATGCGATGAGCCATCCCATCAAACTCTTTATCTGTTTCATCTCGATAATTTTTTTAGTTCTTGCAAAGATAATGCATTTTTGCTAAAGCATGGGAAAATTAGATTTAAAAAAACAAAAAAGCCATTTGTTCTTTTTCAAACAGTCATTTCTGTTTTCATTTTTTTTTAAAGTGTCTGTCATTTATCAACATTCTAAGAATAGTGGACAAAAAATATTATATTCTTGTTTGTTTGCCTATTTGTTTGCATGTTTACCTCTTCAAAATCAGAAATATGTTATCCTATGAGATAATAAAATAGAATCGTCATCCGCATTTCTTTCATTCCTCAGTTCAATACATTAGAAGAGCAGGAGTGCAGACAACAAGCCTTAGAATAATTTGATTTTGTAAATTTTGATGTATTTGGTATATAGTTAGAGTATAGAACGTTTTACTCTCCAAAAATATGAGACGTTTCAATCCACGCACCCACGTAGGGTGCGACGTTGGGTGAGGCCTTCTTCCTTGAGGACTTCTGGGAGTTTCAATCCACGCACCCACGTAGGGTGCGACAGAATATCCGCATGGTGGCTCGCTTCCGTCCAGGTTTCAATCCACGCACCCACGTAGGGTGCGACCATCATGTACAACCATTAAAGATCAACGATAAGGTTTCAATCCACGCACCCACGTAGGGTGCGACTTTGAATTTTTGTACACATAGATAACCTGGTCATGTTTCAATCCACGCACCCACGTAGGGTGCGACTTTCCGCTCCTGCTGCTGATGTTTCAACTGCTGAGTTTCAATCCACGCACCCACGTAGGGTGCGACGTCTCCTCCTGATGGTTCTGAACCTCATCAGATGTTTCAATCCACGCACCCACGTAGGGTGCGACATAAGACTAACGAGGCTCTGAAAAACAACAAGGAAGTTTCAATCCACGCACCCACGTAGGGTGCGACCGTTGACATTATTTTTTTGATATGACTCTACTCGAAGTTTCAATCCACGCACCCACGTAGGGTGCGACTGCATATTCAGCAAAAGGCTGAATATCAATGTGCAAAGATAATTATTTTGCGAAAGACAGCAAAAAAAATACGCATAAAATATCATAAAAGGTATATTATTTGTAAGTCACTGATTTTTAGAAGGTGCGAAACTATAGATTATTTTGCAATACTATAGGTTCGCACCCTCATATACTAAATGATAAGTTCACCAGTAAAGTCAATCCCCGTATCTTTACCCAAAGTTTCAACTTTGCGTTTCCAGTTTTTCCCAAGCATATAGAATCTGATACTGTCTTGATCAGAATCGATAATACCTTTTAATTGGTCTCTTAACACGACAAATTGAGCTTCAGTCAAAATACATTCAAAAACAGAGTTTTGAACTCTCTTGCCATAATTCAGACACACTCTTGCTACATTGCGCAAACGTTTCTCACCATGAGGCGAAGTAATGTTTACATCGTAAGTAATCAGCACAAACATAAACTACTTAATTAAAAATACAGGGTAATCATCTATATCCTTGCGGATAAACCTTGCTAACAGCATTGCTTGAACATAAGGTAAAAGACCTATACTTACCTTTTCATTTAAATAAGGATGAGTAATCTGTTCCTTCTTTCTATTCTGCCAAGCAGAAAGTATAATCTTACGCCCCGAGTCTGTCATGACGATACCTTCATCACCCTGCTTGACGAAATCTTTAATGGTAATTTGCTTTCTATTGATTAAAGACAAGACCAGTCTATCACCCAAATATGCTCGCAACTCCTCCATCATATCTAAAGATAATGATGCACGCCCTGGTCTTAAAGTATGCATAAACCCTACATACGGATCTAAGCCTACTGTTTCCAAAGCCGATATCATATCATTACAAATAAGAGTATATACGAAAGATAACATCGCATTAACCGCATCTTTCGGTGGGCGACGATTGCGACCTTCAAATACAAAATCTTCTTTTTGGTTTAGAAGAAGGCGTGAAAAAACACCAAAATAAGCCGTAGCTGCTTCTCCTTCTATTCCTCTCACTCTATCTATTGAATCTGTATTCAAAACTCTTCTTTTGCACCGAAGCAGTTCCTCGCAAA
>ULRP01082023.1_pt1 | contig 21891 bp, 10 predicted proteins | sample 1955521 | NCBI WGS metagenome assembly ULRP01 (sample SAMEA4835685, study PRJEB28245) | human gut metagenome | biome: gut microbiome; material: fecal sample | place: Denmark | collected 2008
AGTTGGGCAAGCCGTATTCCGGATGTAAAACAGATGTTGCACTTGAGCAACGGACAGCTGGGAACGGTGCTTTTCGCCATTCCCATCGGTCAGCTTCTGATGATGGCTTTTTCGGGCGTTTTGGTGAGTAAGTTTGGCAGTAAGAAGATGATTCTGCTTGCTGAGGTGCTCTATGCTTTCGTGTTGTTCTGTATGGGAAGCAGCAGTACGGTGTTCCAGCTGATTCTTTCTCTGGTGGCTTTCGGAATGATGGCAAATCTGATGAACATCGCTACCAATACGCAGGCTTGTCTGGTGGAGAAAATGTATGGGCGCAACATCATGTCATCTTTTCATGGTCTGTGGAGTTTGGGTGGATTTTCGGGTGGTATCATCGGAGCCGTCTTTGCCAATACCCTGCTTCCGATAGAGGCTCACTTTGGAGCAGTCTTGGTGATGAGTCTTCTCATTATCTCCATCGGATTCAGATATCTGGTAGATGATGCTACGGCAAAGGCTGAAGAGGAGGATGTTCCGAAGTTCTCTTTCAAGACCATTGACCCGATTCTGTTTCTCCTGGGATTGATGGGATTTGCCGGCATGTTCTGTGAAGGAACTGTTTACGATTGGAGTGGTGTGTATTTCTCATCAGTAGTAAAGCCCGATGAGGCATTTATCCGTGCGGGCTATGTGGCTGGCATGGGAGCGATGACCTTGGGTAGATTCATGGCCGATGGCTTTGTTACGAAATACGGCCCAGCCAGGGTGTTGAAGGTTTGTGGTGCTTTGATATTGGGCGGTTTGTGGCTGGCTGCCGCCTTGCCTTATCTGATTCCTGCCACTTTGGGCTTCCTGCTGGTAGGTTTCGGCATTTCTTCATCGGTGCCTATCTGTTACAGCATCGCCGGAAAGCTGGGAACCATCAAGGCGAGCATCGCCATCACCATCGTTTCGAGCATCAGTTTCTTCGGTTTCCTTGTAGGACCACCGGTTATCGGATGGCTTGCTGAGGCTACCGGTCTCCGCATCGCCATCAGCATTGCTGCCTGCCTGGGCTTGATGATAGCGTTTGTTGCCGCAAAGGTAGGAAAGAGAATATCTTGAATAAGATGAATATCTTGAAAACAAAATGAATATCTGAATAAAAATACAAAAAACCGTGGATGCTCCATGCATCCACGGTTTTTTGTTATCAATAAAATAAGCAAGGAATATTGCTGATAATAATTGGTATGGATTCTATTGTGACCGAAAAAACAACGAAAAACAATGAATAAGAAGATAATCTATGTTTATTGTACAAAATTATAGGTAAATATTGCTTTAAAATTTGTAACTTTGCCCACAAATAACAAAAACACTATAAATGGAAATGAAGACTAAAACATTATTTGCAGCGATGTCGTTCCTGACAATTTGCTCGATGGATGCCCAGGCGCAAATTCCGCAGCAGAGTATCCGATGGGATAAGCATAGTCTTATCTTCGATGGTAAGCGAGTGGTGCCGGTGATGGGTGAGGTGCATTATTCACGTATCCCTCAGGATGAGTGGAGAGAGGAAGTAAGGAAGATGAAGCAGGGTGGCGTTACCATGATTGCTGCCTATGTGTTCTGGAACCATGTGGAGGAAGTGGAAGGTGTGTTCAACTGGAGTGGACAGCGCAATCTTCGTGGATTCCTCGAGGTTTGCAAGCAGGAAGAGATGCCGGTGGTTCTCCGTCTGGGACCTTTCTGCCATGGCGAGGTGCGCAATGGCGGCATACCCGACTGGATGTTTACCAAGGGCTGCAGGATGAGAGAGGAGAATGCCGTCTTTCTGAAATATACCACCCTGTTGTATCGCCAGATTTTCTCGCAGGTGCAGGGATTGCAGTGGAAGGATGGCGGTCCGGTTGTAGCGGCACAGTTTGATAATGAATATCGTGGCAGGGGAAGTTATCTGATGACGCTGAAGAAGATAGCCCAGCAGATAGGTTTCGATTTGCCTTTTTATACCCGTACGGGATGGCCGGAACTGAAAACACCGGTACCTTTCGGCGAGATGCTTCCGCTTTATGGCGACTATGCCGATGGCTTCTGGGAGCGAAGCCTGAAGGAGGCGGCTGGTAATTACTACAAGGCTTTCAACTTCAAGGCTTTCAGAAGCAGTACGGCAATCGCCACCGAACAGCTTGGAAAACAGGAGGTGAAGATTAACAAGGGGGACGAAGCCTATCCTTACTTCACCTGCGAACTGGGTGGAGGCATGATGACATCGTACCATCGCCGTCCGTATATTTATCCGGAAGATGCCTATTCTCTGGCTATCGTCAAGTTGGGCAGCGGAAGCAATCTGCTGGGATATTATATGTATCATGGCGGAACCAATCCTACTGCGATGATGCCTGGTAATCTGGATGATGGCAGTGCGGTTTATCTGAATGAAAATCAGCGTTCTCAGGCTACCAATTATAATGATATGCCGGTGAAGACGTATGATTTCCAGGCGCCTTTGGGCGAGTTCGGACAGAAGAATGCGCATTATTTCATGCTCCGCAAACTGCATCTATTTATGCATGATTATGCAGAAGTGTTGGCTCCGATGGAGGCTACTTTCCCATGCAGTCAGGATATAGAGAAGGGCGATGATTCGCATCTTCGCTGGTCGCTTCGGTCTAAAGATAAGAGCGGTTTTGTTTTCATAAATAACTATGAGCGATTGCAGCAGTTGTCTGCCAGGAAGAATGTGCAGTTTGAGGTATGCGGCGTGAAGTTCCCTCAGCGTCTGATGACGGTTCCTGCCGGAGCGATGTGCATCTTCCCGGTAAATATCGATGGCATCCGCTATGCTACGGCACAGTTGATAGCCAAACGGGATGGAAAAATCTATCTGGAACAGATCAAGGGCATTCCTACCGAGATAGCTGTGGATGGAAAGGTGCTGAAGAATGTGAAGGCGAAGGGAATCGCCAAGCCGGTTTATAAGAACATCTATCTTGTAGATTCCAAGACGGCGGAACATCTGTTCCTGCAGGAGGAAGGAAAATCAATGATGTTACTGGCTCCTTCTTTCAAGAAAATCAAGGAAGCAGAGGGCGTTCGCAAGATAACCATGGGTGTGCAGAAAGTGGCAGAGGAACCATCTGATGCCGACTTTAAGAAGGCTGCGGTTTATCAGCTAAATCTTTCGCCTGAAATGCTGCAGGGCAGAAATCTCCTGAAAATTCAATATCGTGGTGATTGTGCCCGACTTTATTGCGATGGCAAACTGGTGGCTGATAATTTCTATAACGGCCGTCCGTTCCTGATGGGATTGTGGCGTCTGCCTGCCGATTGTCAGAAGCTGGAACTCCGCATTCTTCCTTTGCAGAAGGATATGCCGGTTTATTTCCCTCGCGAAGCGGATGTGGCGAAGGAGGGAGAAGAAATCGTGAAATTAGAAATTACTCAACAATAAATGATTCAACCATCAATGAGAAATATTGTTTTGATGATGGGCTTGATGGCTTGTGCTTCCTTGCAGGCACAGAGCATCAGCTCTTATAACAGAATAGACCTCTCGGGGCAGTGGCGATTCTCGCAGGGAGATGCGCCTACCTATGAGGATGTGGTCAAGTTGCCGGGTTCGATGCTCACCAACGGCAAGGGTAATGATGTCTGTACCCATACGCAATGGACGGGAAGTCTCTACGATTCTTCCTTCTATTTCAATCCTTATATGGAGAAATATCGCCAGGAGGAAGTGCTGGCAAATGGGAAGCATCGCATCAAGGGAACCATGAAGTTTCCTTTCTTCCTCACCCCTGAGAAACATTACATCGGCAATGCGTGGTATCGCAAATCGGTGTTTGTGCCTAAGGAGTGGAAGAAGCAGCGCATCATCCTCTATCTGGAACGTCCTCATATAGAGACTTCGGTTTATATCAACGGCAAACTGGCGGGTAGGGATTCTTCGCTGAGCGTGCCTCATGAGTTTGATGTTACACCTTATATTATATATGGCAAGGATAATGAAATCAGCATCAAGGTGTATAATGGTATCGAAAATGTATGCGTGGGTCAGGATTCGCATAGCGTAACCGACCAGACCCAGGGCAACTGGAATGGTATCATCGGCAAGATGGAATTGCAGGCGCATCAGCAGCAGTATATCCGCAACCTGCAGGTTTATCCTGATGTAAAGGGCAAGCAGATTAAGGTGGTGATGGATGTGACGGGGGATGCCCGGAAGGCTGATTTCCAGTTTGATGTAAGTGGCGTCAAGCATTCGCTTTCTAAAATAAAGAGAGAAAGTGATGGAAATTTCTCCGTCATCATTCCGATGGGCGAGGATATCAGGCTTTGGGATGAATTCCATCCTAATCTTTATACCCTGACTGCTACTTTGGGCAAGGAATCTTTTAGCACTACCTTTGGTATGAGTGAGATTTCCATCGAAGGCCGACAGTTTTATATGAACGGCAAGAAGATTTGGATGCGAGGAACGGTGGGCAACTGCTGTTTTCCGGAAACCGGTTATCCGCCAACCGATGAGGCTTCGTGGCTCCGTATTTTCAGGAAATGCAAAGAGTATGGACTCAATATGATGCGATTCCATTCCTATTGTCCTCCCGAGGCGGCTTTCTCGGCTGCCGATCAGGTGGGAATCTATCTGCAGCCAGAAGGTCCATCTTGGCCAAACCATGGTGTGAAGTTGGGCAATGGCATGACCATCGACCGTTATCTGATGCAGGAAACCCAGCGAATGGTTGAGAAATATGGCAATCATCCTAGCTTCTGCATGCTTGCTGCGGGCAATGAACCTGCGGGGAACTGGGTGAAATGGGTAGGCAATTTTGTGGAAGAATGGAAGAAAACAGGAGATAAGCGCCGTGTATATTGTGGCGCATCCGTTGGTGGCGGTTGGGCCTGGGATCCTAAAAGCGAGTATCATGTAAAGGGTGGTGCACGTGGATTGGATTGGGACAAAAAGGCTCCGCAATCGGAAGACAACTTCGATGGGGATATGGTTCGTGTGGTTCAGAAGGGCAGAACGCCGATTACCTTTGATGTGAACGAGCCTAGAGTGACCCACGAGATGGGACAGTGGTGCGCCTTCCCAGATTTCAAGGAGATTTCGCAATATACGGGAGCCTATAAGGCCCGCAACTTCGAGATCTTTTCTGATTTGCTGAGAGATAACGGAATGGCGAGTCAGGCAGAGAAGTTCCTTCATGCCAGCGGCAAGTTGCAGACCCTGGCATATAAGTATGATTTGGAGCGCAACCTGCGAACCAAGGATTATGCGGGCTTCCAGTTGCTGGGCTTGAACGATTATAGCGGACAGGGTACTGCTCTTGTGGGCGTATTGAATGTGCATTGGAAGGAAAAGGGATATTGTGATGCCAAGGATTGGACGGAGTTCTGTTCGCCTATCGTGCCTCTGGCCAAGTTCCCGAGATTCGTTTTCTCTTCAGAAAACAAGGTACAGGTTCCTGTGGAACTCTATAATGCCTTTCATGAACCGCTGCAGAATGCGGAGGTAACATACGAGGTGAAGGACGAAAACCAGCAGGTTTTGGCTTCAGGAAAATTAGGAAAGTCTTCGCTTCCAGGTAATTCGCTTGCTGATAAACAGAATTCGCTTCCAGTGGGTAAGAACATCGGTTTAGGCGATGTGTTCCTGGATTTCCCTCATCTCCATATTCCGTCTCCATCGCAATTGGTCTTGGAGATTCAGGTGAAGTCTTCCAATGCTCCTGTAGCCCGTAACCATTGGAATTTCTGGGTGTATCCATCTCAGATAGAGATGCCGAATATCAAGGCGCTTAAGGATATCTATATTGCTGATAGTCTGGATGCCAAGGCACAGAAGGTGTTGCAGAAGGGTGGCAAGGTGCTGCTTCTGGCTGCCGGAAAGGTGAAGATGGGCGAAGATGTGAAGCAAACCTATCTGCCGGTGTTCTGGAACACCAGTTGGTTTAAGATGCGTCCGCCTCATACCACGGGTGCTACCATCGACAAGGCTCATCCACTCTTCAGAAATTTCCCTACGGATGACTGGGCAAACCTGAACTGGTGGGAGTTGCTGAACAAGGCGCAGGTGATGAATCTCCGTGAGTTCCCGAAGGATTATCAGCCAGCAATCCAGCCGATAGATACCTGGCACGTGAGCCGAAAGCTCGGTATGATGATTGAAGCCAAGGTGGGTAAGGGCAAGCTGCTGATGACTACGATGGATGTAACCAGCGACTTGGAACATCGCCTGGTGGCAAACCAGATGCGTTATGCTATCCTGAAGTATATGATGAGCGATGATTTCCAGCCGGCAATGGAGGTGGATAAGCAGGTGATTGAAAATCTCTTCACGAAATCGGCGCCACCCGTGAATATGTTTACCAACGATTCACCGGATGAACTGAAGCCGAAGCTGAAGTAAGGAAGATAATGTAATGTAAATATTTGGCGAGATATAGCTCGAGTAATGAGGCAAATGCTGGATAGTAAACTGGCATTTGCCTTTTTCTTCTTAAAAAGCTTGGTATCTTGAAAAATAGTTGTATCTTTGCACTTGGAAAGGTAACAATATATGGAAAAAGTTAAGGAAGTACCATACGGAGTGGCTGATTTTGTCACGGTGATGGAGCAGAATTTGTATTATGTCGATAAGACGATGTTTATACCCGAGTTGGAGAAGCAGCCCCGTAATCTCTTCTTCATCCGTCCTCGTCGCTTTGGCAAGAGCATATTTTTGAGTATGCTCCACTCTTACTATGACTGTAACCAAAGCGCTAAGTTCCAATCACTTTTTGGCAATCTCTGGATAGGACAGCATCCTACGGAGTTGCAGGGCAAGTACCAGGTGCTTTTTCTCGACTTCTCGCAGGTAAGCGGTAATATCGATTCATTGGAGCGCAATTTCGACTTCTATTGTTCCGTTAAACTGGATGGTTTCATGCGCCGCTATGGTGAGGCTTATTCCGAGGAGACGAGAGAGAAGGTGCGCAAGGCAGAGTATGCCATGGATAAGTTGGCTTTTATTCATGATGAGGCTGCGCAGAAGGGATTTTCTCTTTATCTGATAGTAGATGAATATGATAACTTTACCAATGTGGTGCTCAATGAGCATGGTGAGAAGGTATATCATGCCATCACCCATGCCGATGGATTCTACCGTGATGTCTTCAAGAAATTCAAGGGCAACTTCGAACGCATCTTCATGATGGGTGTCAGTCCTGTTACGCTCGATGATGTAACCAGTGGTTTCAATATAGGATGGAACATCTCTATCAAACCGGAATTTGACGAGATGCTTGGATTCTCTACTGCTGATGTCATAGAGATGTTTACCTATTATAAAAATCATGGCTGCATCCCGGCGGATAGTGATATAGATGCCATCGTCAACGATATGAAGCCTTGGTATGATAACTATTGCTTTGCAAAAGAAGCATTGAATAAGAGTATCAGAATGTTTAATTGTGATATGGTGCTTTACTATCTTCGCAATTATATGGATTACGGACGTTCTCCTCAGCAGATGATCGACCCGAATACCAAGACCGATTATGGCAAGATGAAGAAACTGTTGCAGTTTGATAAACTGGATGGTGAACGAAAAGGAATTATTCGAAAGATTGCTGAGGAAGGACAGATTTCGGCACAACTCTATGAGTCGTTCTCTGCCTATCAGATACCAAAGGCAGAGATATTCCCGAGTCTGCTTTTCTATTATGGCATGTTGACCATCAAGGGTACGCGTGGCTCCAAACTGGTATTGGGGATTCCTAACAATAATGTCCGCAAGCAGTATTACGGTTATCTGGAGGAAGAATATCAGGCAAAAGCGTATGTGGATACCAATCAGCTGACGGATTATTATTACGATATGGCGTATGATGGCAAATGGGAAGAAGGCTTGCGCTTTATGGCCGATGCCTATGCCAAGGTATCTTCTGTACGAGATGGCATTGAGGCAGAACGAAATCTGCAGGGGTTCTTTATGGCATATCTGAATCTGAACGATTATTATTATACAGCCCCGGAGTTGGAACTGAATCACGGCTATTGTGATTTTTTCCTTTTGCCGGATTTGACTCATTATGCTACCAAGCATAGCTATATTCTGGAACTCAAGGTGTTACCAAAGAAGGATTTCGAGGCGAAGGCTGAGGAACAGTGGCAGCAGGCGGTGGAGCAAATCAGGCAATATGCGGTTGCTCCTAGGATAGAAGCGTTGCGTCAAGGTACCACACTTCATAAGATCATCATGCAGTTTGAAGGATGGACATTGAAAAGAATGGAAGAGATAAAATAAAGATTTTGGCTTGGATAGTTCCTCTACTATAGCAGGATTGAAGATATAAAAAAGCCCCTAGACTTCGATGAAAAAGTCTAGGGGCTTTTGCTGTTTTCTTTCAGTTATCTTTTCTTTTGCCTGCATGCTTGTCATAGCAAGCGCCAGGAAACATAAGAGTGTAGAAATTCTTTTTTTCATTGCTTTTTTGGATCGTTAGTTTTATATTTTTTGCACCTGAAAGCCTTGATGGACTTTCGGGTGCAAAGATAAGGATAAAATCTGAGATGAGTTATGAAAATCATTCAACTATTACTTATTTTCATTCATTATATCATTTGCCTTTCAGTATTTCTGATGGAGACTTGCCAAATTCCCGTTTAAAGCTCTCTCTGAAGTTGCCGAGGTTGTTGAAGCCTGCAAGTATGGCCACTTCTGCTATACTGTATTCACCCTTTTTCAGTAATGTCATACTATGTCGCAGTTTGGCTTTCTTGATATATTCGTTGGCACTCATTCCGGTCAGGGCTTTCACCTTACGATAGAAGGTAGAGTGACTCATAGCCATCTTGTCGGTCATAAATGCCATGTCTAAGTCATCGGTAGAGATATGATTCTCGATGAGCTTGTTCAGTTTCTCCAGGAACTTTTTATCCAGATTGCTGATCTGGCAAGTCATCGCATCTTCCTTTTCCTCGGTAGCTTTTTGGGATGTCTGCTGTTCATCGGCGGAAGTCTCGAATTGTGAGATATTCTTCTGTACGATGTAGTCTGCCAATCGCCTTCTTCCAGACAGGATATTTCTGATGCGGCTATGCAGCAGTTTTGCACTGAACGGCTTGGTAAGATAAGAATCAGCACCGCTGTCATATCCCTCTTCCTGGTCATTGATGCTGGTCTTGGCAGTCAGCAGGATGATAGGAATATGGCCGGTGCGAATATCTTCCTTCAATATATGAGTCATCTTGATGCCATCCATTTCCGGCATCATGATGTCGCTTACGATGATATCCGGTACTTTCGAGAAAGCCTGTTCCATTCCTTCCCTGCCATTGCAGGCTTGGATGATACGATAATCTTCGTGCAGCGACTCTTCGATATAAAGTCGAATATCAGCGTTGTCTTCCACGATGAGTAAAAGCGGACGGATATCTTCTGTTGGCTCTTTTGACGTGGTTTCGTTCTCTTCGGCATTTTCAGCCGTAGCCAAATCCTGATTATCATCCTTGTGAAGTGCCTCCGGGTAGGTGCGGTCTGCCTTGAGTGAGAAGGTAAACTTGCTTCCTCGTCCCTTTTCACTTTCAACAGTCAGTTCTGCTTGATGGAGAGTAGCCGGTGATTTCACCAGAGCCAAGCCGATACCTGTACCGGAAGCCTGATGATTGCCGTTTTCCTGATAGTAACGGTCGCAGATGTGAGGCAGGGCATCTTTGTCTATGCCGTATCCCGTATCTTCTACTGCAATGGCTACAGTATTGTCTTCTGGCATCGTCAGCGATAAGGTGATGCTGCCTTCTGGTGTATATTTGATGGCATTTGACATCAGGTTATTGATAACCGTATTGATTACTTCTGAATCGAAATAAAGCTCAGGCACACCTGTTTGAATATTCAGACGGATATTGAGACGGCTATTCTGGTTGAGATCTTTGAATCGTACACCTATTTCCCTCACCAATGCTCCGAGATTTTCCTTGGCAACCGTCAATTTGCGGTTCTGGGTTTGCGTCTTTCTGAACTCCAGAATATCGTTGATGAGATTGAGGAGTCTTTCCGCACTGGCATGGATGCATCCTATCTTATGATGCACTCTTTCTGCTATTTCCTTATCTTCCATCAAATCCTCCAGAGGTCCGAGAATGAGGGTGAGCGGAGTGCGAAGCTCATGGGTGATGTTGGTGAAGAAGCGCAGGCGTTCCTCGTTCACCTGCTGTCTTTGCTTGCTTTCCCATTTTTCCTGTGCCAGGGAATTGCGCAGCAACAACTGCTTCTGGTAAGAGCGGAAGAAATATCCTAGTATTCCCATGATGAGGAGTACATAGCAGAGCTTTGCCCACCAGGTGAGCCAAAGTGGGGGATTGACAACGACCTTCATTTCTGCAGTACTGGCATCTTCCCAATCCTGATTCTTCAACTTGGCTCTGATGATAAAAGTATAGTCGCCCGGTTTGAGATTGCGGAAGATTACCTCGTTGTCACCTTCAGTTTCATACCATTGGTAGTCTAGTCCCTTCATCATGTAAGAGTATTCCACGTTTCCTTCCTGTGAGAAGTCTTTTATCGTGAAGTTGATTTTGAAGGTATTGTCATCGTGGTTTAAACAGATGATACCCTCTTTGTTTGGTGAAATCTGTCGGCTGGCAAATTGGTCGGAGAGTTTCCCCACTCGTTCACAATTGATGATTTGGATAGGGGAGACAGCTTTTGGTTCGGTCAGCTGTTGGGGATTAAAAAAGCATATTCCTCCTGGTGAGCCAAAATATATGGTTCCGTCGGGTGTGGTGACGGCTGATGCCTCTACGAAGTCGCTCGTAGGTATGCCACTCTCGTAATCATAGTTGTAGAATCGCTGCTTGTGAATGTTGAGGCAAGCTATTCCCGAAAACATGCTCACCCAAATATTTCCTTGCTTGTCTTGGCTGATGGCACGTATGTGGCTGTCTTTGATGCCATATCGCTCGTCGTAATTTTTGATGGCTCCTGGTTGAAGTGGGTTCTGCACGTAAGCCAGTCCCCTCATTGTCGCCATCCAAATGCCACCATCAGCATCTTTAATGATATGGTTGATGGAGTTGTTGGCAAGCAAATTCTTTTCGGTTAGATGTACGATAAGTTTCATTTGCTTGCTGAAGACGAACACGCCACGGTCTAAGGTGCCAATCCCATATTTGGCCATAATTATCTTCTTTGATAGAGTAGATGATGGCTGGATTTTTCCCCATCTGTCGGTTTAGTTCCTGCTCCTTATTAATCTTGTCGTTTTCTACAGAGAAGATGCCTGCTTCTGTTCCCACCCACATCTTTCCCTGTGCGTTCTCGCATAGTGCATGGACGTCTAGGTTCTGGGCATAGTTGATGCGTGTGAAACTATGGGTGTGAGGATTGAACTTCAGCACACCATTGTCACTGGTTCCACACCAGATGTTGCCTTTCTTGTCTTCCTCGAATACATATATAGAGGAAGAGGAGTTGGATAGATAGGATGAGAAATTCCAGGTTTGCATCAATTTGCCGTTTTGGTATAGGCTCATCAGGTTGTCTCGCCCTATCCATAAGTTTCCTTGGTGATCGCAATATAACCCTGTTACTTCTTCCAAAGCCTTTCCCATGTATTGCAGGGTGTTGATGCTGGCGGCGGATTTTGCGATGAAGTCTATTCCCATGCTATAGTTGGCTATCCAGATGTTTCCAAAGGAATCTTGTATGATTCTTCGGTTATTGTTGGACGACAATCCACTATTCTCTTTGGTGATTTGTGAGAACTTGAGTTCTTCTGTTAGGGGATTTTTATAAAGGTTGAGATCGAGAACACTGATTCCGCCAATGTCTGAGGCTATCCATAGGGTCCTGTCGTTCATCTCTATGATTTGGTGGATGTTGTCGCCAGCAAGTGATGCTGGATTGTTGGCGATATGCTTGAACACCTTGAATTTCCCTGTGAAAGGGTCGAGTAATCCCAATCCCAGGTTTGTACCCACCCAAATGTTTTTGGCATGGTCAATGCATATTGAGCGCACATTGTCGCCTGGCAAACTTTGTGGGTCATTAGGATTGTGACGGAAATATTTTGTCTTTTGCGTCCTGAGGTTATAGACATAGAGTCCTTCGATTCGCAATCCGATATACAGATGGTCGTTGCCATCATCCGTAATGCTGCGAATGCCATTTTTTATATTTGGAAGACGTTTGTTGCTGATGGTTGAGAACTTTTGATTCTTGGGGGTGTAATGTTGGATGGTGCCATCGTAATAGGCTATCCAAATACCTCCGTCTGCAGCTCCCTTGATATCGGCAACGCTTTTCTTGGGGATTTTTTGTGTGAAGTGTATGAATTGCTGTGTCTTGCAATCAAACACATCTATGCGTCCATTCTTGAAGTGTATCCAGATAGAATTACTTTCTTTGTTGTAATACAATCCCACGATACCATCATTATCAATGTTAGAATTGTTGTTTTTAAAGATTGTGCATTTTGTGCCTGCGATTCGGGTGAGCCCCGATTCTGTGGCGGCCCAGATGAAACCTTGTCCATCGATAATCATGTCATTTACGAATCCATTGGATAGTCCTTCTTTAAGTCCCAAGTTCTTAAATATGGATGAGGTGCTTGCCGTGAGGGCAAGTACCTGTAGGATTAATCCAAAAAATAGTAGTAGTTTCTTCATTCTTCTTGTTTTTTATATTGAACTACAAAAATAAAAAAAAAATAGATATACTTGCTAATTCAAGTGTTAAATGTTGCCCAAAATTACAAATTATTCCTCAAATGTGCAAGAACCAAGGGCAATGTTGATTGATTTTCGGTTATAAATGGTCTAAAAGTAGTTCTTAAAAGAGTTTTGATTTTTTTTCGTTTCTTGTTGACCGAAAAAAAATATAAGTTTTATGAAGAAATAGATAATTTTGCGGCAGAAATAAATAATAACAATTGTAATAACTAAAAGGTAATGACTTATGAATCAAAGAAATTCAAAATTGGCAGCTATGATGCTATGTATGGGATTCACGGTTTCCGCACCTACTTTTACTTATGGTATGGGCGAAAATGCGTTGAACATTTTGCAGCAAGGCCAAAAGATTTCAGGACTGGTTGTTGACTCTAATGGCGAGCCTATTATAGGAGCAACGATTAAGGTGGTTGGTACGAGCGATGGTACTGTTACCGACTTGGATGGTAATTTCTCGCTTACCATAGCTCCGAAGGCAACTTTGGAAATCTCTTATGTAGGCTACATCACTCAAAAAGTACAAGTTGCGACAGGAAAAGCTTTGAAGATAGTTCTTCTGGAAGATTCCAAGGCGATTGACGAGGTGGTGGTAGTTGGTTATGGTTCGGTAAAGCGCAGTGATGTTACGGGTTCTGTGTCATCATTGGATGCCACTAGCATTACTTCTGCTTCCCAGACGAATGCCGTAGATGCCATGCAGGGTAGAATTTCTGGTGTGAACATTACTCGAAATGCAGCTCGTCCAGGTGGTAGTTATAGTATTGTTGTTCGAGGTAAGAGCTCCATCAATAATAGCAATGAGCCTCTTTGGGTGATTGATGGTATCCCTACCTCTTCTGATGCACGAGATTTGAACCCTGCTGACATCGAAAAGATTGATGTTCTAAAGGATGCATCGGCTACGGCTATCTATGGCTCCCGTGGTGCCAATGGTGTTATTATCGTAACCACCAAACGAGGTAAGGAGGGGCATTTTTCTATTAATTATGATGGTTATTATGGTGTTCGTCTGGCAAGTCATCTTCCTGATATGATGAATGGTGATGAATATGTGAAGTTCCGCACAGAGTTGTTTAAAAACCAAGGCCGCAGCACCGATCGCTCTAATGCCGAGTTCTTTACACCAGAAGAGTGGGAGAGAATAGACAATAAGGATTATACCGACTGGATTGACTTGACGTTGCGTACAGGTCAGCAGTATAGTAACACGATTACCGCCTCAGGTGGTGATGCCAAAGGTACATTCTCTTTGGGTGTCGGACAGTTGCATGAGGAAGGTACGGTGAGAGACCAGGACTTCAATCGCTATAACCTCCATCTCAACGTGAATCGCAAGATTTTAAACTCTTGGGAGATGGGGGGAAGCCTTTACTTTACTTATAGTAAGCAAAATGAAGGTAGCTATGAGACGCTTCGCTCTGCTTATCGCTTGCCACAGGTGGCTTCTCCATACGATGAGAATGGTAACCTGACTTACCACGTGTTCCGTAACGATGCTACAACCAATCCTTTGCTGGAAAGCACTGCTGATGGCGAGCATCGCGAAACCAAGCGATACAGGGTGTTTGGTAACGTGTATTTGCAGTATAAGCCTATCAAGGAGCTGAAACTTAAGACACAGTTCGCTCCTCAGTTGCTTTATACTAGATATGGTAACATTGTAGGCAAGAATGCCAAGAACTCGAATGGTAATAATGCAACAATCACAACCCAATACAACCAAAATACTTATTGGTCTTATGTTTGGGACAACCAGATTACCTATGATAAGTTGATGGACAAGCATCATCTGAATGCTAGCCTTGTGCAGAGTCTCCAGATGGAGCAATGGGAGTCATCTAACCAAGCAGCCAAGGATTTCCCATACAATAGTTATTGGTATAATCTGGGTGCTGCGGGCTTGAGCAATCAAACTGCATCCACCACTAATTTTCAGAAGAGAACGTTGGCTTCTGTATTGGCAAGAATACAGTATTCCTTCAATGACCGCTATCTATTGACGGTTTCAGGCCGTTATGATGGTTCTTCAAGATTGGCTGATGGCAACAAGTGGTCGTTCTTCCCTTCTGCAGCCCTTGCTTGGCGTATTACGGAAGAGAACTTTATGAAGAATCTGCCAGCTATTAGCAACTTGAAACTTCGTCTTAGCTATGGTGTGACGGGTAATGATGCCGTTTCCATCTATGGCACCCAGTCGGGTATATCACGTCTGAACTATGATTTTGGTGATAACGCGATTGCTGCTTATTATAAGAATGGAATTGCCAACAAGAATCTTTCTTGGGAGAAGACTCATGAAATCAATGTGGGTTTGGATTTCGGGTTCTTCAACAACCGTATCAATGGTGCCATTGATGTGTATCAGCGTGATGCCAAAGATTTGATTATGAAGCGTAATATCCCTAAGACCACTGGTTGGTCTTCTATTTGGGATAATATCGGATGGGTAAGAAACAGAGGTATAGAGATAGGTCTGAATACGGTTAATATCCAAGGCAAGGACTTTGGATGGGAAACCAACATCATATTCTCTAAGAATACCAACAAAATCATGGAACTTTATAATGGCAAGCAAGATGATGTGGCAAACAAATGGTTTATCGGACATCCGCTTGACGTAAACTATGATTATGTCTTTGATGGTATCTGGCAGAGTGATGAGGCTAATGAGGCAGCCAAGTATGGACAGACTCCTGGGCAGGTGAAAGTGAAAGACTATGATGACAATGGTGTTATCAACTCAGATGACAAGCGCATCATTGGGCAGCGTTCTCCAAAGTGGATTGGCAGTATCACCAATACCTTTACTTTAAAAAACTTCGATTTCTCAGTGTATGTCTATACCCAGCAGGGAGCGCAGTTGCAGGATGCCTTTATGTCTGCCTATATGGCTTACGAGGGCAATTACAAGCAGGTGAACGTAAACTATTGGACAAAGGACAATCCATCCAATAAGTATCCTCAGCCAGGCAATAAGGGCAAGTATTATAATGCAATGTGCTATGTGGATGTATCTTTCGTAAGGGTGGGAAGCATCACTTTAGGCTATAATGTGCCAAAGTCGTGGTTGGAGAAAATCAATGTCAAGCATGCCCGTTTGTATGTGACAACCAATAACCCATTCACCTTTACCTCTTATAAGGGCTTCGACCCAGAGTGGGCTACCCAAAATACTTGGGGTACGGCAACTGGATATACAACCTATCTGATTGGTGTAAAAGTAGAATTCTAAAAAAACATAGATATGAAAAAGATTAATTTATATATAGCAGGTGCTTGCTTGGCACTGGGATTGGCTTCTTGCGATAGCTTCCTGGATGAGGAAAACCTCAGCAATGTCAATTCTGAACAGTATTTTCAGGAGAAGGATGGATATGAGAGTTTGGTGAATGCTTCATACGCCACCTTGCGCTCCCTTTGGAAAAATGAGCCTTGGTTGTTTAACTTGGGTGTTGACATCTTCACTCGTGGTGAGAGCGAGTTGGTGAGTGGTAGCTATGGTAATCGCAATATCTATAGTAGCGAATTGAATGAGTATGCCACTTTGGATGCGCAGAATGGATATGTGAGTGATTTTTACTCAAATGCTTACTATGGCATTCAGGTTTGTAATACAGCCATCAACAAGGCTAGTTTGGTTTCTGGAATGTCAGAGAAGAACCTCAACCAGCGTTTGGCAGAAGTTAGATTCTTGCGAGCATATTATTATTATCTGCTCGTGGAGCAGTTTGGCGATATTGCTATTGTTACAGATGAAATCAATACGCCTGTTACGGAGTTTACCCGTACTCCTGAAAAAAATGTATATGCCTTCATTCTGAGTGAATTGAACGATGTGGTGGGGGTGCTTCCTGCCAGCCAGAGCGAATTTGGACGAGCTACACAGGGAGCTGCCAAGCACTTGATGGCTTTGATTTATCTCACTCGTGGCTATAAGTCGTATGCTGAGTCAACGGACTTCTCTAAGGCTGCTTCTTTGGCAGACGAGGTCATCAACAGTGGACAGTATGAGCTGATGCCAACTTTCAGTGATGTGTTTATTTCTGGCAATGAGAAAAATAAGGAGATTATCTTCTCTGTGCAGTATGATGCCTCTTCTTTGGGGGGTCAGTATGGTGGTAATGGACAGCAAAACCTTTATGGCTTTGAGTTGTGGACGAAGGTTGTTTCTGGTTTTGAGCAAGGTAACTTGACCTATGGCTGGAAGAAAAACCAGTTTATGCCTACCCAATTTCTGTATTCCCTTTACAATACAGCAGAGGACAGTCGTTATGACGCTACTTTCAAAAGCGAGTTCTATGCCACAAAGGAGGATACGAACATCGGTTTGAAGGTAGGAGATCTGCGATTGTATTTCCCCAAATACGACCAACCTTTCACCAAGGAAGACTCTTTGGCTGTAATCGCCCAAAATCCTAATGCGATTATTGTTACCAAGGATAGATGGAAGCAAGATATAGAGCATGTGGGTGGTTCGGGAATGTGTCCGATGATTTGGAAGTTCTATGACCCAAATTCATCTTATCCTTCCAATAACACTAACTATACAAGTACCAAGGATATCTTCCTTTTCCGCTTGGCTGACACTTATCTCTTAGCAGCGGAGGCTTACTATAAGGCTGGCGACTCCCAGAAGGCTGCTGAACGTATCAATAAGGTGCGTGAGCGTGCCGCCCTTCCTGGTCATGCTGATGATATGGATATTAAGCCTGAGCAGGTGGATATTGATTTCATTCTCGATGAGCGTGCTCGGGAAATGGCAGGAGAATATAATCGTTGGATGGATTTGAAGCGTACTGGTAAACTGATAGAGCGAACGCTGAAATACAACAATTTGGCAGGTAAGATTAACAAGATGGATAATCATATCTTGTTAAGACCAATTCCGCAGTCGGTTATCGACCAGACAACTGGTGATTTCAAGCAAAATACTGGATACTAATCCTATCGGAGTTTTTTTGTGTATGAATAAATATTTCTTGAAAATAATGATAGTATCAGCCTTGATTATCTCAAGGCTGCCTATTCTTGCCCAATCCTTGATAGCCAATGGCATCCCTTGGTATGATCAGAATCAGAACCCGGTGAATGCCCATGGTGCCGGCATCATCAGGGATGGCGGAAAGTATTGGCTCTTTGGAGAATATAAGAGTGATACTTCCAATGCCTTCCCTGGCTTTGGATGCTATTCTTCTGACGACCTAGTGAATTGGAAATTCGAGCGTGTTGTCCTTCCAGTACAGAAGGACGGCATCCTCGGTCCAAATAGAGTAGGAGAGAGAGTGAAGGTGATGAAGTGCCCTAAGACGGGCGAGTATGTGATGCTGATGCATGCGGATGATTTGAAGTATAATGACCCGCATATTGGCGTGGCTACCTGCAAGACCATCAATGGTGATTATCAGTTGAGAGGTACGCTCCAATACAAGGGGCAACCTATCAAGCGTTGGGATATGGGAGTTTTCCAGGATGAAGATGGCAAGGGCTATCTGCTTATTCATCATGGACCTATCTATAGGCTGAGTGATGATTATCTCAGCGTGGATACGATGATAGCCTATGTTGGTGGAATGGGTGAATCGCCTGCCATGTTCAGGAAGAATGGCATGTATTATCTGCTTACTTCCAATCTTACCAGTTGGGAGCGTAACGACAATTACTATTTTACGGCTACGAATATCGCAGGCCCTTGGAAAAAGCAGGGGGTGTTCTGTCCGGAAGGTTCCCTGACCTGGAATTCGCAGAGCACTTTTGTGCTGATGCTTCCTGATGGCACACCGATGTATATGGGCGACAGATGGTCTTATCCTCATCAGGCTTCTTGTGCCACCTATGTCTGGATGCCGATGAAGGTGGAGGGCGAGCGGTTGAGTATCCCTGAGTATTGGCAGTCGTGGAATCCGGAAACTATTCAGCAGGAGGATGTTTTGCAGAAGGTGATAGCGGTGAAGTCACTTCGCTTGAATTCCAATCAACCAGGAAAGATGGTGAAACTGTCTTTCAAGGGAACGCAGATTGCCTTGACGGGTAAAACGGATTCGCATGGAGGTTATGCCTTGGTAGAGATTACTGACAGAAAAGGCAAGAAGGTTTATTCTTCGTTACTAGATTGCTATAGCAAGGTTCCGCAGGAGGGTATTCGGGTGATTACACCGAAGATGTCATTAGGAAAATACTTTTTGACAGTGAAGGTAACAGGCGAACGTACGAATTGGTCGGATAAATCGAAACGCCAGTTTGGTACGGATGATTGCTTTGTCAGAATAGATAAAGCTTATGTGTTCTGATCTTTGGTTATAAAAAAACAAAAGTCCGATAAGAGTATGATGACGTAGCTCTTATCGGACTTTTTCTTTATAGAGTCTTTTAGTATTTATCTTTAAACTATCTGATGGAACATTTGTTCGATTACTATCAGATAGAAAGCTATTCATTGATTAACAGATAGTAAGCGAGTGCCCAATCCTGATCGTTGGCAAAGGCATCGGCAAAGTGAGCCTTTTCGCCATTGATGCGCTTTGGATAAACAAAGGCACAGCTTCCTGTTCCGTCTTCGAAGACATTGCAGAGGTTGTTTCTTACGATTTCTTTCGCCATCTTCATATACTGTTCTTTGCCTGTTGCCTTGGCATAATAGTAGTAGGCGTTGGCATTGATGCAGGTCCAGTAGTGTGGAAAGGTATCGCCGAATACCCGGCGCTTGCCAAACCAGTAGCAGTCCCAGTGACGGATAGGAATCTCGTTGAGACGATAGTCTGGCTGGTTACCACAGAGATTCTCCACCAGGGGCATCATCTTTTCTGCACCTTCCAAGTATTGAGTGTCCTTGGTCTGAAGGTACATCTCTAAGAGAAACTGGGTGGCTGGGGCAACGATGGATTGCTCATAATTAACCTCCGATTTAGGGAAACGCAAGCCGTTTCTCATAAAAACATCTGCTGTCTTGGAGAAATCTATCAAGAGATCGTTATATTCTGCCATCATTCCTGCTTTTTTTAATGCCTTCAATCCTGTGGTCACAGGAATGTCAATGCAATAGAAACCGTATCCCGTATGATGATACAGGGCCTGCATCGTCTTGTATCCCCAGAGTGCATACTGCTTATCTTGAGTAATCTCATACATGTGGAAGAAGAAGTCGGCTGCCCACGCATAGTTGTAACCGCGGTTCCAGCCATCTTTTGTTACTCTGGAATAGGTGGTGAAATCTTCTGTCTGCAACTTTTCATGATAGAATTTGGCATAGCGGATGAGTGATTGTTTCAACTTTTCACTAGGATGTTTCATATACCATTTGGCAATAAGAATGCCCATACCCACACGTTCTCTACCTTCATCGCAGTCGTAGCTCTTTCTTTTGTCATCATTCTTGTAGATGGCTTGTTTTTCGTTGTCATATACCATGTAGGCGCCATATCGGGCATCCTGCGGGTCATTCATCTGCTGATGATCGATGATGAAATTCACACGCTTATCTATCAACGTCTCATAGCTACTTACCACGAGAATGGTGGCATGCGTTTTTTCTACCTTATTATATATAAGGTCTATGCGCTGCTCGCCCAGTTCTTCTGCCTTGAAATAAGCATAATAACCCTTGGCATCCTTTCTGGTTTTGATGGCTTTTGGTTCAGAAGTAATCTTACCGTTGCGCATATCCTTGCCCGTGATGGTAGCAGAGAGCGATCTCAGCTTGTTCTTCTCCAGATAAATCTTCACCTCTTCGCCCTGTTGATATACATATTTGTCGCTTTGGGCGATGGCACCACCGGCAGCCAGGAGTTTCTGATAGAAATCTTCCTTACCTTTGTGTTCGAAAACCTTCCATGCGATGGTATATGATTTTCCTGCTTTCAGGGTCATGTCCGGCAGATCCATGGCGATGACACCACGGAAGTTGGAGTTGGCATTCTCTTTCTTGCGCTCCCATTCCTCGTAATCTGGCAGGGAACCTTGGGTGAGCATCAAGCCCACGTTGCTGCCTTCTATGGTGATGTTCTTGTCCTTTTCCTTTTTGTTCTTGGCTTTCTCTGTTAAGATACCATTAGCACCCATACGGATGGCGCAGGTATATGCTGCGTTATCGCCAGCCCAGATATGAGCGTTGCAACGGTTGGTCATGCAGGTGGCAGCATCAGGATAGTTATCATTCCATGGGGTATAGATTCCCCAATCAGAAATCTGTGCTGCTGTCTTACCTGTATTCTTGAAGGTGTATTCCTCGAAGAGTTCACCATTCTTCAGGGTTCTATTTACGGAGATGCGGATGTCGCCTGCCTGATAAACGGGTTCTCCCTTCTGGCTGATAGGAGTCTGCCATTCCAGCTTTTGTCCGTTGACGGTCATAAAACCGAGTCCCCAGCCATATTTGCCGGTTACCCATTTATACTGCTTGCCGTCTGGCGTGAGCACCCAGTTCATCTTCTTTGCATCGTTGTCGATGGCAAGTTGTGCGATGGCACCGGTGCTTGCATCGGTTTGGAATGTGATACCTTGGGCAAAGCTGTTGCCGAGACTCAGTGCCATCAGGCATGAGATGGCTGAGGTTCTTAAACTCAAAATGTTTGTTGCTGTTCGTTTGTTCATATAGCTTTTGTCTTTTGATGTTATTCGACTGCAAAAATAACTCTTTTTTGTGGATTTGTGTCTGTAAAATCATTCAATTATCGATGATTTTCATTCATTCTTCTCAGATACAATAAAAGGGTGTGACTAATCGACTAGTCACACCCTTTTTTCTGAATTTACTTTGTTATGTTAGATAAACAAACTGCCTATCTGGAATACCAGGGCTGATACTACCCATGCCAGGAGCGTGGTGTAGCCGGCGGCGAAGCCTGCCCATTTCCAACTGCCCGTCTCGCCCTTGATGGCTGCTATCGTGGCGATGCAAGGGAAGTAGAGCAATACGAAGAGGAGGAAGCAATAGGCGGTGAGCGTTGCCTTGGATGCTGCCTCGGCATCGCTGTAACCATAGGTCTTCTTCAAATCAGAAGTCATCTGCTTCTTCAAAACCTCATATTTTCCGTCTTCATCGTTGTAATCCTGATCGTCAGAGAAACTGTCGTTGTTGCTGTAGAGCACACCCATCGTTGAGGCTACAATCTCCTTGGCACCTACACCGGATACCAAGCCCACATCCAGTTTCCAGTCGAAACCCTGTGGGGTAAAGATAGGCTCGATGGTCTTACCGATTCTGCCGATATAGCT
>ULRP01032714.1_pt1 | contig 21782 bp, 9 predicted proteins | sample 1955521 | NCBI WGS metagenome assembly ULRP01 (sample SAMEA4835685, study PRJEB28245) | human gut metagenome | biome: gut microbiome; material: fecal sample | place: Denmark | collected 2008
AACGGCTCAAAGACCGTTGATTGAAAATACTTTTTTGTTCTTGCAGAAGTTCTAACTGCTATTGATATTATACCACAAGCACCGCCATTCATCCCCCACCTAAGAAGTGGGAGTCTTCTGGCGGGAAAAGATAAAAAGAAAGAGCACGCCTTCCGGTATGCTCTCTTTTATTTAGTTAATTCATCATCGCTGATTGGATATAATCAGCAATCATATCCGGTGAAGCAATCGGCGTATCATCTTTCATATGAGTAGAAATATTGATATCCATCTGATTAAATGTATTGCTTGTAGCTTGATTGATAGCTTGCTGTGCAAAATCTTTTCCTTGCTTTGTCTGTGCATTGACATTGATGATATATCCACCTTCTGCTGAAGATAATCCGCGTTGTGCCAGAACACTCGTATCCGAGAAGTTCGGCATCGGTTGTGCATTGACTGGTCGTTTCTGTTGCTGTATCTTCTGTTCGGCTTGCGGATCTTCTGATGGATTTCCGCCCATATAACCGGCAAAGCCTAATCCACCAATAATACCAGCAATGACTTTCTTACTACCACCAGCTTTTTCGACTGCTTTCGAAGCTTTTTGTAAAAATGATTCATATCGTTGACGGTTTGCTTTTGCTACCGCTTCATCTAATTGATAAGGACGTACTTTTGGTCCTCGATTCCGTTCAGTATGAGGTGCTACGATATCGGATGTATCACGAAGATGATACTTCTGTTTATCTTCTTCGGTAAGCGGTTGAACGATGGCATTCAGAACACTGCCTGTCAAACTATTCTTGGATATATCATCGTGCATCGAAGCTTCTAATGCTGTAGCCATCCGTTCGGTATCGATTCCTTTATCAGATAAGAATACCTGATCCAGCGCATTCATTTCGGCAAAGAAATTAGGCATTTTACGGAACAGATTCGGTAACGTTTCGCTGGCTAATTTAGCGTAGTATTCTTTATCGAGCGTACTCTTACCATTTACGGTAATCATTCGGACGCCAGGTGCTTTTGCCGCATTATGCCGTATCCAGTCTGCCATATCATTAAAAGCTGACTGATCAATATTACCATTCTTAGTTCGGCTCATTCGCGTCGTGATATCAATTAAATTGCTGACTGCTTTTGGATCTGGTGCGCCACCGATAGAATTCTTAGGCGATAGGAAACCTTCTTGCATGACCGTAAACAAATTCTGTAATTCTGTAGCTTCTCGTCCAGGAAGGAGGTCTTGTGCCATTTGCGTCATACGAGCCATACGATATACAGGAAGGTCGACGATACCGGCGAACATCTGTCTTGTTTTCGTAAGCATAGCCCGTTCGTTCGTAAGAACCTGTTTATAACGGTTAAATACACCAGCACGTTTTGCATCGACACCAGCCCACTTCCGTAATTTTTCGATTTCTTCGTCCGTTAGTTCGCGGCTTGCTTCGATATTATTTCTCGTTTTAAATTCAGATTCCAATAACGAATAATCTTGTTTCGCGGCTTCGGATTCTTTAGATGATAACATCGCAGTACGCGAACGGCCGACCAATAATTCCGGATTTGAAGCGGCGAATTGTTCCGGCATGACTTGTTTTGCGAATTCGTTACGGAATTTCATCATATCGACGTTATTATATCGTCCGGATTTCATTAATTGATCGACTTCGTTTACAGTATCCTGTGCCTTAGCTAAAGCCGGGTTTATAATATTCTGCTGATATAATTCAGACTCGATATGAGCGTTCGCGAAATTTTCCCACTTTGTATTGATGATATCCAGATCCGCTACGGAAAGATTACTGAATCCATAACTCTTTGCAGTTGCAAGAAATTTCTTTTCGTTATTTTTTACTGAATTCAAGATACGAATATTTGATTCGTTAAGTACATTGTGCTTATAAACGAATTGATCAGCAGTTTGTCTTGCGGCGTCACCGTCTGTATCTGCTTTCATCTTAACGGCTAGATAATGAGATAATTGCGCCTGTCCGTTTTGCACATCAGTACCTACGTATAATCGAGTAGCTACATCAGATCCAGCATAGTTTGAAGGAGAACGGTTCGTATGTACCATAATACCGTTCGTCATCAAATCATGTAGCTGCTTTTTCCCTAATGATGTCGTCAAGTCTTCTGTAATAAGTCCCATCTTACGAGCATCTTCCGGAGAAATACGGACGATATCCGGAGATAATCCTGTTTTTTGTGAATATTCTAAGACAGACATTCCGTGTATCTTAGCTTTCTTCGCCCAGTCTCCGTGGATATCCAATGTCGTATCGGTTACGTTGACTTTCGGACGGATAGAGTAAGCCATGCCAACATGCGAAAATTGTTTAAGCGGAGAAACACGTCCAGAGAAAATACGCTGTTGTGCATCTTTCAGCTGTACTGTTTTGATTGCATACTGCTGATATAAATGCTGTAATTTTGCTTTTGCTTCCTTATCTTCCGGTTGGTCGCCATATTTATTCTGAATTTCCATGATACGGTAACGTACGTTTTCGATACCAGAGAAGGTACGACGCAGATCATCCTGGATTTCTTGGGAACCGAAAGCTGATGGAGAAATAGCGGCCGTCGCTAATGTCGAGATACCGCCATAACTTTTCAGAAGGTTTTCGGTGATACCTAATTTCGTATCCGTCAGATTCAATATCATGTTCTTATTAAATATATTCGGTATTGAACCTTCGACTAATGCTTTCGTACGAATATCTTTCATCTTAGCGATATCCATACGGGTAAACCCATAATGGGTAACTAAATTGTTTGCATCTTTAACTGATACGCCTTCAGCCTTATTGGCTAATACAGCTTGCATACAGGAAGCACCATGCGATAATTCTCGTACAGAACGAAGCGAAATCTTTTCGTCGACGAATCCTTTTTGACGTAGGGATTCAATAATATCCTGTTCTTGTTTCGATAATCCGTTTATCTGCTCTTTCGTTAATTCAGCAACGGATACAGGACCTTTCTTACCATTCGCTTTTATTAGCTCTTCCGGTGAAAAGAATTGATTGCTACGGATTTCCTGAATATAAGGATTTTCGATCGATTGATTCAAATTCTGCGCCAGATATGCATCATCGTGGAGTCCAATACCATATATTTTACGGAAGGAATCTTCGGAGCCGCCCATAGCAAGCCATGATTTCTGTGCTTTCTGGATACTTTCAGCACTTCGACGTATCAGAGAGGCTTTAGCTAATTCACGGTCACTGACGTTACCAGCCTTGTTTATTTTGTCCAAAACATCCGATGTATTCATACCACCTAGATGACCATTTCGGAAATTATCATGAATAACAGAAATTGAAGATGTGGTCAGATATCCTTCCCGTGTCGAACGAAGTGCCGTTTTCTTACCATTTTTAACAATAGCAATAGCTTCTTGATTATCTGGATCTTCGAATCCTCCGAGAATCTGTAAGAATTTTTCTTTGCCTTCTCTAGCGCCGTATATATCTTTTGCGGCTCGTTCTAGCTGTTTCGTATTGATAGAAAAATCTGCTTTTTCGGGAAGTAAGATACGGCTCGTTTCTTTATCGATACGTAACGCTTTAATCGTATAATCACCGTTTTTGTCCGGCATCAGGAATACAGCGTCTTTTGCTTTTTCAGGTTGCAAAGCATTGAATACGATAGCATTTGCTTCAGCAGTTGTCTTGCCTGCATTTCGTTCGTGCAGGATCATATCAGATATCAGCTGATTAACAGGTTGCCATGCACCATGGTGATGAATAAATGGGTCAGCATTGATGCCGTAACCACCAGTAGCAGCGTGAAGAATACGACTTTTTAAGTATCGTTCAGCTTCTAGTTTCTGACCTAATTCATAGAAGCCTTTTGTACCGATACGTTGTCGTATCCAAGCTTTATAATCTTCTTGATCTCGTATATAAGTGCGAAGTTTTCCTGTTTTTTCGTCGATGAATCCGATACGGCTCTTATCTTTCCGCTTATGTGTATAATTTTTATCATTATAATTATGGATATATTCATTAATTTTAGAAACAAGATAATCGTCATAAACAAATTCCGGATTAATCAGATCTTTGAATATGCCGTACGATAAATCTTTCGGAATACCCTCTAAACCGATTTTCTTTAGATCTTCTTTTACTTCCGGGAAAACATCACCGATATATCCATAAAGCTGTCTAGTTTCTGCTTTTTCAGACATATCGTGTACCAGTTTGACAGCGCCTTGTCCGGATATCTTTTCAGTATAGAATCCACCATAATACGTATCCTTCAACGCATGATGAAGTATTTTATAGAAGTCTTCCGAAGTTTTTATCGTAGTTCCCTGCTGATCAGCAGCTCTATAAACAGCTTTTGTGATTTCGTCAGCATCGACTAACTTATTAGCACTATTGAAGAATCCACCGCGTACGATGCCTGATTCTTTTTGGTATACCGTTTCTTCGGATCCAGCATAACCACCGGTACGACGGAAAACGGCAGTTCCTTCTTTGATATATTTCCCGGGAGCATACCGCATGTGCAGATTCCCTTTTTCGTCTTTCTCTAAAACGGGAATCAACTTATTTGCATCTTGTATCTTATGAATATTCTGTATATCATCGAATCCGGATAATTGCAGATCTTCTTTTAGCTTTATAGGATTAAAATCGTTCGTAATACCGGTAGCATCTAAGATACGAGCATCTAATAAAGATCCTCCTTCACGAAGTGTAGCATTATCCGTTAATTCTTTTGCGGCTTTCGAAATCTGGCTTTTTGTATAACCAGAAAGTTCTTCTACTTCTTGTCCGGTCCGTTTATCGTATAACTTCCCATTAGTACCAAAAACTAAATTCCGTTTCAGTCTGTTGACTTGCTTCTGTAACGTTTCCTGATTCCCTTGATAGACAGGAGCCTGGATTGTTGCGGCATATTCAGTACCGTTTATGTCACGAGAATTGAACCAGGAATCGCCGGCTTTTGTCATGAGTGCATTGCCGACTGTTACGTCATGGATACCAAGTTGTTCAAAGATACGTTCTGCCGCCTGTTTTTGGAATACTGTTGCTCTCGTAGTCTGGTTTTGAATATCACGAGCTAAGTTCGTATATCCTTCGCCGCCGACAGCTAATTCATTTGTTAGAACGATTCCATTAGATACCATATGGTTCTTATAGTCGAAATAGAGATTCCGCATATAGCCATTCCATAAGATATTAGCTGATTCCGTAAGTGGTGTATCTACTACTAGACTTTCGTTCGCCATTCGTTCATTCAGATTCAGAAGTATTTTATTAAAGATATTCCGTTGTTCAGCATCTAGACGACCTTCCTGAAGTTTGGCAATTATATTTTCAGGATGTAAAGCATTTCGATATCGATTATAAAATTGATTCTGGAATTCCGAAGCATCTTCATTGGATAATGTTCGTAAAAAAGATTCGTCCTGCGACAAATTCAATAATCCGACATAGGAATGAGAGAAATCTAACGAGAAATTAAATTTAGCATCCTGAAGACTGCCTTCATATAAACCAACAGCTCCTTGTTCACAGAAGTTACGAGCCACATCACGAAGATAGCCAAGTGTAGCCGAGAAATCGTCCGTATCTACTTTTCGTGCGCTGATAGAATATGTCTTGTCGAAAGCTCGTTTTAGATTCGAACGGAATTTAAAATTACCAGATTCAATAGGGCCTTCAAAATCATATCCCATACCCAGTGCATAATGAACATTTCCGAAACGGACTGAAAGTGTATCACCATACATCCCGACTCTCGGCATATATTTCGTAACATCTTCTACTTTTGATCCAGAACTATTATATAAGAAGAATTGTCCGGTCGTTCGATCATATTTTAATCGAGTACCGGAAGAAGCTTTCGCGAATTGGCTATATACTTCGTTCAACTCTTCTTCGATGGTACGATGCATAGCCGATAATTGATTAGCCTGCGAAGAACCTTTACCGTATAATTTATCGGATGTTCCGACGATATCGAATTCCGAACCACTTGTTATAGTGCTTAATGCCTTTCCGTATGCTCGTTGTGTACCTAATGTATTCGAAGCTGCATCTACAGCATTTTCGAATAACTGTTGTCTGAATTTCGAATCTTTTGATACTTCAAGGAATATTTCAGGATGTTCAATAGCAAATTTTAAATCGACTTTATTTCGTGTCACGAATCCGGAATCCGGATGTGCTTTCCGATATGCTTTGATATCTTCGACAGCTAACGAAGCAATCTGTCTTGGATTGATATTTTCGCTATTCAATATCGATTTAACAAGATTATATCTTACTTTATCTTCATTAGATAATCCTTTGTCTGATTTTCGAGTGATAGCATCTTTTAATTTAGCAAGTGCCGGATCACGACTTTCTGTAATGAATCGTACTAAGATATCAGATTGACGGCTTATAGAATTTTTTTCGAGCGTCGGATCTGTATTATAGAAATTCAGGACTTTATTGATGAAATCATAATCAGCCGTATCTTTCGTAAGATCTAATGTTATTCCTTTATTCAACGTAGAAATAGATCCCTGGCCGGCCGTATCCAATTTATATTTATTGAGATCCGGAGCGAGAGCTAAAGCTGGATATCTTCTAGCTATCTCTTCAGCTATTTGTTGATGAACCATACCGGATATCTCTTTACGGATACGTTTTTTTGTAGCTTTTATGAACTGCGGATTATCTGTATGGATATTTCCACTTCCGAATTCACCAGCCGCTTCTCGCTCATCTAAAATCTTATCTACATCTTCCATAACCGGAACAACCATTCTTTTATAAGCATGGTTATATTCGTCTCCTATATTTCCAATGATAGTTGATAAGTTCATTGCGTAAGCCAGAGAACCAACTTGTCGTACAGCTTTGTCTCCTCCTGGTAGTTTCTTCATACCGAAATCGAGCCATTTGCTAATTTCTCTAGCATTCTTTTCTATCGTATCATTTAACGTAGATTTACCGTCGACAATCATATCGAGTCCTAATTTTCGTTGATATTCTAACGATAGTTGATTCCCGCTGGATACTCCATAAGCAATAGCGGAAGCCCGTTGCATTAAAGCATCTGTCACCATACTATAATCCAAAGAAAAACCATAACTATCTTCTATTTCGTTGAAAGTCTCGATACTGATATCCCATAAATCATTCAACTTATCTTCTGTAAAAGAAGAAGCCTGTTCCAAAGTCCGACGCGCGCGATCATATCTTCTATTCCAATATCGATCATCTATTTTATCTATGGATTCTTCTGGATTCTGAATGATACTACCCATATGAGACAGATTATTCATAACGACGCTTTCTGTGCCGAAGAGATGGATTTTCTGATTATCCGGGTTTTCTAACGTTAAATGGAATAATTGATTATCGACTAACTGTGGCGCGATTTCTTTAAACTGTTTCAAATGGATTTTATCTAATTTTGTGATATCCAATTGTTCCATACCAGATACTTTCCAATCGGTATCTTTCGGGATAGTTGCACCAACCAACATATCGAAATCTTTACCAAATCCATTCTTTTCCATTTCCTGACTATAGCGTCCATATCCAGTATCGAATAAGACGCTTGTCTTATCTGGAGATTCAGATAGCATACGCATCTGATTTGGTTTGATATATCCGAAAGAGCCTTTATCGAAATGAATCCAGTCATTTATCTGTAATCGTTGCGGTTCTATCGTTTCCGGTATTTCTGCTTTATCAATAATCGGTAATACAGCGTTCTTGAACGTATCGTTCTGGAGCAAAGCATACGACATCTTGGCATCAAAATCAGCACTATGAGAAACGCCGACACCATTTTTATATTCTGGATATACGTTCTGCAATTCTAATTTATCTTTTAATGTCGATAACTGCCATGGCGTCTTACCCGGTTCAGATAATTCCGGTGAATTCGGACCATAAATTAAAAACTCCATAGCCATTCGATCCTGTAAAGAAAGAGAACGGATCATATCGTTCATATCTAACATCGGTTTTGCATCGAAACTTTTACGAGATAAGTTATAGTTCTGTTTCAGGTAATCCCAACCTCCCGGAATCATCGAGATATTCCGTATCAATTTCGGATTATCGAATTGTTCGATATTATGACCATATACGACATCCGCAGAAAAGATTTTACCACCTACGATATCCAGAAAATCTTTCTGGTCGCTTCGCAATTGGATACCATTGAAATCGAATAACTTATCGCCAGCAGATTGTTCTTTTAACTCAGACAATTTTTTATATCCAGCGATAGCATTCTTTTTAGAAATATCGGCATCCGCATAACTTGCCATCTGATAATGAGCCATACCATCGTCAGATATAGTACGGACGAAATTCGTATCATCACTACCGATATTTGATAATGTTTTATAGACGACCTGTTCTTCTGGTGTCAATAGACTATAATCAGTTTCGGCTATTTTCTTTAATTTTCCCATATCCGTATCAGACGGCAATAAAATACTATTCCCTGACGATAATCCATCCGGGCTAGTAAGCGGAGCATTCATTCCTTGGACACCATAAGCATACCCGATCTGCCAGATATTTTCGCCCATTGTTTCCGTATCATAAGCTGTGATACTTCCAGTAGTCGTCAGTTTGGTATATAAATTCTTATAATAGCTTACGTCATGAATAGAACGTCTATCTGGTTGTGATGGCATATCCGCCCATCTTCTATCCATAGCAATTGTCTTAGATATCAGATTATCTCCAGTATTTTGTCTATTCATAAAAGGGTACAAATAATCATAAAGAATTCGATCACTAGCATCCTTTAAAGTTGAAGCCTTCATATAAGAAGGCTTCGTTGTATTATTAAAAGATGTAATTGTCGTTCGCGGATTATAATTCATTTCGGATTGCGATAAATACGACATATTCGTATAAGCTGTAAAGAATGGTGCCCGTTCTTTTATGCTCTCGATCGTATCCTGTAATTTATTCGATTCTATTGGATTAAAATCCATTTTTGTATCTTCCTGATACGGATTATATAATTTCTTTTTGTTTCTGGCCATATATTAATCTCCCGAAAACAAATTCTCGATAGTATTCTGTATATTCTGCGGCATAGCGTTTAAAATATGAGCCGCCATCTGGATACCACCAGATGGTTTTGGTTCGACCGATACTTCTACGTCAGATAAGCCTAATCCTTTAAGATTGGCTTCTAGTTTCGCTTTTACCATAAGGGCGCTACCGCCATTACGATAATTACGAATATTGGGTGCATTGATTACGTTCGGTTTCCGGTATGCCGATTCATAGATACCATAGTCTGAGAACAATAATCCTTCGTTTTTAACGACCTTTGCTTTAACATCCGAAAGATTAGTATCAGGCCGCCATCCTTTCCATGAAGGCCCAGGTAGATTGAATTTACGGAAGAACTTTTCGTTTGATACCGGTTTACGCCAATCCATACCCCACATCTGACGGAGCGCCCGTTTTAATTGCGGACTAGCATATCGTAATATTTCGGCACGTTTATTGGAATCCCGTTCCTGAATGAATTCCATGAAGTAATCACGGTCTTCTGCTGGTAAAGCACGTAAAATATCGGTCATCGTAGCGTCCGATTTCAACCCATACATCGTAGCTTCCGCAGCTTGTCGGTATAAAATAGCAGACTTTGTATATTCTCCACCACGAAGTACTGTTTTCGTACTGGATAAGGATTGTAATTTCTTATTAATTGTTGTTAAAGCATCTTGCGCGGCTTTCGAAGGATTCTTTTGGATATCTCGTTTCTCTTTTTCGAGTTGTGCTTTTATCTGCGTCTTCTTGACGCGGTCTTTATCTTCGATACGGAATAGCCGTTCGACGTCAACACCTTCTTTTTCTTTAGCTAAGACAGCGGCTTTATGATATAATCCCATCATCTTGATATATGTTAATCGATCGAAATAATCGTTCATCATCCATTTTTCGCGTGTCTTTTCAGGTATCCAGACGCCACGGTCATTCCGTAATCCACCTTTAGTAGTTGTACCCCATAATAGCGTACCTGTAGCTAAAGAAGTAAGGACGCCCCATTTCTTTTTAAACGGCGTAAAATGATTAATGGCTTCTGCTAATCGATAACCAAAAGAGCCGTAAGAAACAGCCATATATAATGGATTTTGATATTGATAACTTACAGCTAGTGAGCCGATTAAAGAAATATCAGCACCAATTCTTCTTGTACGACGTTGGAAAGTTCTTGCACCAGAAGCTCCTAATTTAATTGTCTTACCTATCATCGTACCGACGAAAGCACCACGATCCGTCATAGTATAAAGAATATCGGTAGCTCGCAATAACTTTTTACTTTCTGCCCGATTCTTCAACGTCCATTCGTGAGCAGCTCTTGCGGCTTGTCCAAGTATGAATATACCGTAATCTCCCCAACCTTGCATGAATCCAGATTTGATATATGTATCCCAGAAATGATTCCATGTCTGATATTGAGTACCATAGATATGATCATGCTGATACGATTCAAGCGGTGTATCGATCCGTAAGAATTGACTATGGATAAGCGGTAAATCTAAATGACCGATAAGTTCGGCAACCGTACCGATAGCTGTTTCAATAGGACCATATTTGCCTAAAGTAGCCGCGGCCGACGTATCCGATTTCTTATACCGAGCATCGCCATTATCGACCATCTGGGTACTAACATTTTCGCCATTAACATAAACGGCGGCAGAAATACTTTGTGTCGTATCTTTAAGTCGTTTATAATTATCGTTGCTATCTGTTTTAATCGTAACTTCCATACCAGGTTGTAAGTATTGCATCATAACCTGATCTGTACCGATTTTCTGATTATCTTGTACAGTAATACCCGCTAACGTATAGATATCTTCTGAACCGGCTATTTTGAATTTACCACGGCCTAAGATTTCACCGATTGTTACTTTTTGTACGTCTAATCCACGATGTAAAAATTGATAATCATAAAATGTATGATGCTGATTAGCGGCATTGGCACGATCACGGATAGCTTTAAATTCTGCTTTTCCTTCATCTGATTGTGCAGCTGTCTTAGCCGCTATTTGCTTCCAGAATTTTGTTTCTGGAGCATAAGGCGCAATATCAGATAGAATAGCGTATCGATCCAAAGCACCATAACGACCATATACATCTGGATGTAAGAAATGTAATCGTTCATAACCAATACCTGGTAATCGTTCTTCGCCATTTGGAACGCTTACATATGGATCCCCCATTCTGAAGCGTTCAGGAAGCCAATCTGGCATTGTATTTTTTAACGGATTAATAGCGGTATATCTGCCATAAGTCGGAATAAAACGACGTAAAATTTCCATAACGTCGCCACCGAGGCCACCCATATTTTGATCCCAGAAACGACGACTAAAACTTGTCATATCGGAAGCATTAGCAATATGCGGCCGATTCATTTCACCATAATCTCCGGCTAAAGAAGCCATCCATCCATAAATACCGGATACCATACGTAACGAAACGGCAGCTGAATGAACGAATCCCATTCCTTGCTGACTATGTAGTGCATCTTGTATTTCGGATTCCTTGTCGATTTCTTTTTGGAAATCTGATTGAGCATATCTAATTTTATCCGGAATGAATACACCTTGTGAAGCATCCAGATGAATACTTTGTGACTTTTGAGAATTGGTATCTGCCTGTTGCTTCGTCACTGTATTCACGTCGTTCAACATTCGATAGACAGCTTGCGAAATTGGATTATCGTTATTCCCGGAGCGGATCGCTAATTTTTCCATGAACGTTAAATCTTTTACGCGATCTTGATGTATATGCGTTGTATCTCCTGGTACATCAGAGGCATAAACAGTCGGCGTTCCTTCTTCATTTGTCGTATAGAAGTTCTGACTGGCATCTTCGTTTACGTGTTTTTCGTAATCAGCGATATCGATACCACCGTGATACGTATCATATCCATTTGCATTTAGGTTCTGCGCCTTTCCATTCTGATATGTAACTGACGTTATCTGTGTTGTCGGTGTTGGCGCATTATAAGCCATGAAAGCTTTTGGTTGAATACGTCCATTTTGTAAAACGAAAAGCTCGCCATTATTTTTATCGATAGCTTTTTGCTTTGTATATCGATTGATTGCATTTAAAAGTACTGAAACATCCATACCTCCGGATAATTCGTTTTGATGCATCATTTTTACTGGCTTAATAAGTCTGCCTATCGTAGCATTTAAAACGGTACCCCAAGGAGTTCCTTCCTGGAACATAGGACCAGTATATGGATAAGGACGATCTTCATAATGCATTCGTTCTAACCAATAAGGATCAAGAATAGCTCTTAACGGCGATAACGGTGAAAAAGGAGTTGGAATAAGGCTATGTGACCATTTATTAGACAAACTACCATACATCGACGCATCATAAGCATCAGCCGTAGATTCTCGTAATGCGTTTGGTCTCCAATATTCTATTTGCCCGCCACGAAATTCATTAGCTGAACCGAAAGCCCAAAAGCGGCCTTTTCGTATCGGATCGTATCCATTACGATAATAATCTAATTGTTCTTGATAAGAACGGAAAGAATCACCACTTCCGTCTAAATATTGCCATACGACATTCGAATCTTTCAGATCCTTCAAAACACTAGTCAATCCGGTTGCATCTAATACTTTTCGGATACCCAAATTAATATTCGCAGCACCACTTCGTATCGAAGTTTCAGTACTCATTCCGGTAAGTTGTTTCTGCATATCGTTTGTAGCATCTAAGAACTGCATTCCGATATAGATCGGGAGCAATCGTTTTAACATTAGGTTTTTGGATATCTGTAAGAAATTGCCACGACCTTTATGAAACGATAGATCGAATGACACATTTAGTCCTCTAGGAACTGGAAGTTCGGTGCCTAGAATCGTACTCAATAATCCAGAACCTAATGGGTCCATCAGACGATTGACTAAATTGTATGGGCCTAACATCGTAAGCGGTGTAATCTGTCGACTATGACCTTTTCCGCCGATAAACATACCAAAAACATCTTTAGCGGTTCGTTCTGCTTTTTCTTTTGTCGATAAGTTTTCAGCATTTAAAATATTTCTAACTGATTTTATTGACGGGTTTTCATAGTGTATACCGTATTTCGGAGTATCGATCGTCGGCTTCCATGATTCATCAAAATCAACATATTCTTCGCCACTTCCTTGGCTACGTTGTTTAGCGAAAGAATCGAAGTCAGTTTTGAATTTCGCGTCACCGTTACTCATCAATCCATAGACATTTTCGACGACATGCTGCATATTCGTATCGTACGTTTCTCGTATCGTATCCCGGTTCAATCCTGTGCTCCACGAGATATAAGCTTGCATCATGAGCCGTCTTGATTCTACGATAGCTTCATCGGATATTCCTTCGTGTGTTCGTAATCGTTCCAAAAGTTGACGGGTATATCGGTATGTATTCTCTGTTCCGTTCTTAGCCGAATAATCTGAGAAGATGCGCATGAACATTTCCTGTTGGATATCACGTTTAAAGATACGGCCGACTAAATCGGTTTCCCGTACTTTATCGGATACATCCATACTGGATAGATCCTTATGTTGACGCATATATTGCGTCATAAAATATCGAGGATCTCTATGATACGAGGTCAGATCATTCCGTAAATCAGCGCTTAAGAATTTATCTGGATTAATGCCTAGATTAACAGATAATCGTTCGGCAATCGTATCTGTATCATGTAACTGCGTGATATCTAATAAATCTCGATAAATGTCGTTACTTAGTTCACCATTTCGTTGTGCTTCCCGAATGATACCACGTAATTCGCGGATTGTGCTCTGATCCATTGATTTCGTATTCCGGTCGATAAAATTCTGGAATCGATTTAATCGTCCTATCTGATCGTATAATAACGGTTTGTCTAATGTTTCGCCGTTCGCTAACTTATTGGCTATATCTCGATCGACATGTTGAAAATAAGCGATATTATTCCCGAGCGCTTCGCTTTGTTCATCAGATAACGTGATCGGCGCATGGATATTCAAATCAAGATCCAGAATGTTGTGAAAGAATCCGGCCTGGCTCTGATCCATAACGATATTGCGTCCATCTTTATCGTACATAGCCAATATCGTACGTTTAAAAGCCCCGGTTTCGTTACTATGTGTACGAAGAAATGGAGAATCTTCCAGATATTCCCAAGAAGTATGGACTCGTCCTCCTTCACCGATCGTTACGTTTTGTTTATAATATCGGTTCCCGACTTTTAAGACATTTGTACTTAACCGTTCTTCATCATTCCCGGATACAGCTAATTCAAGTCCTGGTACAAAATCACCTTTATGCCACAAGAATACTTTCGGTTGGCGAGACACATTAACCATTTCAGAAGCTTTAAACAGATGGCCAAATAACGTATTTCGATATTCACCGAAAAGTGCGTCGACTCCATTATTTATCGTGCGGAAAGAATGTGGTTTTAATATTTTCTTACCGTTTTTATCGATTGTTTCCTCGACACGGAATTCCTGCGAAAATTCAGAATCTAATATTTGATTAATAATAGAAAGTTTCTCTGGATTATCTTTGTATTGTTTCTTCCAGGAATTTACGGTTTCTTCCAGATAGTCGATAGCATTGATCGGATTATTATCTTTATCCGTTACCAACTTATTTTCGATGAAAAGGTTCCGTATATCCGGATTCTCGATCATATCCCGTAACGTTATAGCCCTATCGCCAGTTGCGAAACGAATCGCTTTTTTCTTTTTTAATCCATGTTGCAACTCTTCAAGATAGATTTCTGGAGCATCTAATAATTTGCGACGATTGGCTATTTCTTCGTCTACCCGTTCCTTATTAAGTTGTGAATCAGACCATAATTCATCGGTAGCATGTTCGTATCCAATATCCGATTTACTGAAAGGTACTTCATGGATACGATTCTGCATCTCTTCCAGGAACTTATCGGCTAGTTCTTTATGCTTCAAGAGCTCGCCGGACATCTTATTTCTTAATTCCTGAAGTCTGGCTGGCTGGTTACGGAATCCATAGGCCCGTTCCAGATAATCATGTAGCTGGTCTTTTAAGTCGGTTGGGAGTTCTTTGAATTCTTTGCTAGAAAAAATAGGCCCTAGAATATCGTCATGATATAATTCAGCTCCGACTTCCCGACGTATATCATCTGTTTGATCGAATTCGTACCGTTTCCGCAATAAATCAAAGATTGTACTCGTCCGTTCATTAAATTTGTAATCTTCTGTACTCTGCGAAGCAGTATCGTTCCATAAATCGCGCCAACGTAATCCACGTTGCTTCCATTCCGGGAGCGTAGCCTGTAATTCGCCAGTTTTATTGATATCCAACATTAAAGCATTCCGGAACCGATAAGCCCGGTTTAATTCTTCGGATACCATAATATCTCCGCCAGCTCGATAAAAAAGGGCGGAACTGGTTCCTATCGCCAGTGCCGCCTTTGCTAACGAACTTAGACCATCAAGCGGAGTTGAATTCGCATCTTGTTTTACTTGGTCTTCAGCCATTTAAAATCAATCCTTATATTTGTTATGTCTCTGCGCATTTTCCATTATTTGCGTGTAATTTTCGGTTGCCTGCTTCTGTGCCAAGATCTTCCGTCTTGGACGAAGAGCCGGCGCTAATGATGTATCAACATCTGGTTGTGATGTAAGTCCTTCGACGCCAATATTTCCGTCATCGTGTTCCCAGTCGATTGTCGGATATTTTCGTTTCAATTCCGCTAACTTTTCAGGAGTCAGTTTCTCTTTCTTCCCGCCACGATGATTTCGTCTCTTCTTTTTGCGACTATTCGGCTTAGGTTCTTCAATCGTTTTTCCTTCGGGTTCGTCTTTAGTTTCTGGTTGTATCGGTTCCCGTTTCGGAAGGTTATATTCGAGTGGTGGTTTCGGAGGTTCCGGTTCCGGTTTATTGATAAACGCGTTATGGGCTTCGTCTCCTTGCTTGAAAGGAACACCGCGGATATTGTGAAGTATCCATTCAGCTCTCGAAAAATATTTTAAAGTCTGCTCGACACCCCAATTTTCCATATCCTCGATATCGATTGTCGGAAAAGCTTCATGGATGATACAAGTGATCTGATTATCGACGTCAGCCATATCTTTTCGATAATAACTAAGGATTCGTGTCTGTGCATCTGCTGTAAGAAATGAATTCTTCATAATTTGTTCAGCTAATTCAGTAATCAATCCAGCTGCACAGTTATTCATGTCAAAATTCTCTGGATATAATAAACAGGTACTAACGATAAGATCTTCACGATCTAGATCAGTAACAGTTCCGCTTTCAAACAATGTCTTATATTCAGCCCTAGATAACGGACGATAAAAAAAGACATCATCGCCGATCTGATACATGTATACGTTACGGTACTTTTCGCGGAATTTAATCAAAAGTTCCGTAAGATCGATCGGCTTCTTTTGATAATCGACGATTCGCATATTATAATTCCCGCGTACTCTTCGTCATATTGAATCCAGATTTAGCATAAATTTCGTCGCAGATCGTAATAACGACACCAGCATATCCCTGAATAAGATCTTCCAAATCAGCTCCCGACGGATATACGATACATTTTCGGCACGTATCTTCCTGTCGGTTCATGATGATTTCTGCATCCGTTTTATCGGTATTGAAATCCGATACGATATCGCGATATTCTTTACGATTCAATGGATGCCATACGACTTCCTGACCATTGTCTAATTCCGTGATATATAATTTCCCATATGTCTGTTTCAATTGTTCTTTCGTTGTTTCATCTAACATAAATCCTATCTCCTTCTCAATTTTTTATTCTACCGTCAAAATGTCTCTGGCTATGAATGTATAATGCTGTTGCATGACACCACCAGAAGCTACTACAGCTTGTCCACAAGTACTTATAACTGTATCTTGTAAAACTAAATGAGCCGGGCCGCCACCTCTTGTATCATTCATACAAATGACATCGATATCGAATCGGACATCCCACAACGGTTTCTTATCGGATTCATCGATGATTTTTCCTTTTTCTTCGTCATCTTGTGGATTACTAGATGTACCGCCTATTGTATATGTTTTTGTATATGTATCGGTTATCTTTGCTTTCGATAACAAGACATCGAAATAATTCGCTCCTCGGAAATTTATCGAAAAATTTCCTTGGATGATACGATTTCCTTTTGCAATTTCATCGAAAACATACGAATTATAGCCAAATAACGGTTGTGTCTGTTGGATTATCTGCCATTGGATATCGTGGGCATCTTCTACGTATTCATCGCCGAAATAAACTTCGGCATCAATCGTACTATAATATTTTTTATAATATGTCGAATCTAACCGGAATCCGTTCTGTTCTTTCGTTACATTATATCCGATGACATAATGTTGATATCCTGGTAGACTGCTTAATTGTGTTTCGCTATTCATAATCTATCGTCGCTTTCAGTTGATACGAAGAGAAACGCAGTTTTTGTTTCGTATTGTCTAAAATAAGGAAACCGCCAATCCGTTTCCCGGTATCTAACGAGAATACCGAGAATACGGCATAATCTGCCGGTCGATAATAAATAGAAACAGCAGTATCTGTATTCCGATAGTACGTCTTTTTATATCCTGTATTCGTGAACATTGTACATTCTACGATATAATTATCCGGCAGTTCATATGGAAAATCGACTAAATGCCATTGCGGTCGTACTTTTACATCCGATAAGGCCGTAAAATCAACGTCTTCATGATATACTTTATCCATATATAAACTACGCAATACATCGAACCGATTCGTTGTATATTTGTCTTGAATATACCGGAAGAATGTTTCGTCGATTAAATTATATAACGTCGTATCCGAATCATGTACTGCGCTATCCATAAACTCTGCTACAGACGTAGTAATATCGGTTTTTAAATCGTAGTTTAATTGCGTCATAATACGCTGGATACGATTCGTAAGAAATCTCGTCAACGATCGTTTTCGATAATCATCCGTATCTTCTAACGGTATCTGATAAGCCGAAATAAACGAATATTTTAAATGCTTATCATCTTCTATATAAAAATAATACGATTCACCTTCGCTAAAAAAAGAGTCTTTCGTATCGATAACAACGGGTGTATCCGTAATCTCGAATCGTCTTTTTAACGAAAAATTATCGGTTCGGCATAACGTATCTGCTTCTTCGGCTACGATATACATCGGCTGCTTCATTGCTTTTATTCCTTCGAGATTCACATCAATGAATAAACGGCTGTAGTCGTCTTCTTTTACGACCGGTTCCGTGAAATATAGATTATTCGGTGCATAAAGAAGCTGGCGTGTATATATCTGTTTTTCTTCTTCCGATAATTCAGGAGCATATACTGTATCTTCCAAAAGCTGATCGATTCGTTCTTTTTCTTCGATTTGTTGATTACGGAATGGATCAAAAATACTTTGGATATCTTCATGTCTCGGAACATGATAATAATATCGTTTCAATAGATTCATATCTTCGGAGTACATATCCAATCGATATAGTCCATACGAAGAATCGTGTAAATCGATACCAGTATCCAAGATATAGCGGCGCCAGATTTCTTGCCATTTATTATTCTTACGTTTGTAAAGAACTGCAAATCCTGTAAAATGTCCAGATACTTTCTGATTAAATATATCATTCGTAAATATGAAAGTATTATAAACGTCCTGTGCGTCCATTCTTCGGTTATTATAATATTGCTGTGTATTTAAGAAATGGATCAAGACTTCGTGCAATTTTTTCTTACGGGACGAACTGACCAGTGATTCAATTGTATATAGCTCATCATACAGGATAACGATTGGATCTTCTTCAGGTATTGTATTCAAGCTATTTATATAATAATTAAACGGAAGATTATATCCAGTATCAGTCAATCCTAATATGGCTCGTAATTCGTCGACATATTCTTTATTTGATTGCTTTTTAAAATCGAAGAATTGCTTTATATTGTAACGGATACACCATGTACCGGCGTATAAACTATCTAACGTAAAATCGGCTGCGTTCAAATGTTTCTTATATATTTTGTTCGGGAGTTTGATATCGAAATATTCAATATCTTTTTTGCCGTATTTATACTGATTGCTATGAATCCAAACTTTATCCTTATTCTGGCGTAAGATACAGAAATCGATGATGCGTCACTCCCTTCATTAACTAAAATATTGGATGCCAAGTTTTAACTTAGCAGAATATCCATTGGCTATCTCTTGTCTTAATGCATCGTACTTATTTTTCGTTTCTTTACCATTAGGATCGTACAACTGTTTTGCTTTATCCAAATATAAATCTTTTTGTTTCAATAACGAAGATTTATATTCTTTCAAATTTAAAAATGATTCCGGTACGATTCGACTGTAAGAAAAGTCGTCGTCTAATTTCTGTGATACCGGAGGTCTAGGTACGATTTCAGGTGTTGAAGTTTCCGGAATAACTTCTTTCGGCTTCACTATATCAATAACTTCTCCTGATACATCGCCGATATTTGCTGGTATATTATCGCTCTGACCGTTAATGAATCCAACCGAATCCATATAATCAATATCCATAGCTACGTATTGGTACGTATTTTCCGTATAAATATCGTTGATGCTCATCGTCTGTCCTTCTGTCATGATACGAATCCCTTTGATAGCCATACGGGATTCATAACCGTATTCATTCGCGAAAGATATCGTAACATCGAATGGTGGAAATTCATCGGCAATGATATGCTTATTTTGATAGATACCTAATCCGATAAGCTGGTCACGGATATCTTTTGACCAATGTCGATCGAATACCGTAAAAATAAGCGAGCCGGCGATCGTTCTTGGTCCATCTACATAATCTTTCGCATTAATATCGCCAAGACATCGTACAGGCATTTTATTCTGTGACGTTGATACCGAAATCGTTTGCAGACTTCCGATAACCTGTGCAATACTCCCTTGCTGGGTATTAATTGTGATCGTCGCGACCATATCACAACCGGAATACGTATTATTGGTTACAATCCAGTCGGAACCGCCGACGATCTTTTTTTCTGTAAATATGCTGGTAGGCACGTATAACCACCTATTTTTTTCAAATAAAATAGACCGAAGATTTCTCTTCGGCCTACTATTACGTATGCTTATTTCGCTTCGACTGCGTGCATCGGTGCTACATGACGGGCTACGAAGGTACAAGCTTTCTGTGATAGAACAGAATCAATCGAGAAGCCGTTTGCTTCGTTCAGGATTTCGCAACCATAGATAACTAAAGCTGCTTCCTGTCCGTATTCGTTTGCGAACGATACCGTAATATCGAAGGGCGGAACTTCGTCATCATAGTACGGATCCGTAATGACAGCTGCTTTCCGCGTGATTTCATCGGCATTGTTGGCCGAACTGGTAGCTTTGCCAGCACCGACCTGGGACGTCATCTGTTTATCCCATTCTTCGATACGCATCGGTTTCATGTTCATTTCGCCACCAATACGCTGGAATTTAGCAGCTCCAGCAGCATTAACTCTTAAGGCTTCCAAAAGAGCATCATGATCGAATACCGTAAATACCAATTGTCCTCCGATCCCGCGTTTGCCGCGAGAGAAGGAACGCGGTTCTGCACTACCTAGTGTATAGCTATATGGACTATGCCTTTGCCAATATATTTATATCGACACTTTGCGTATTGACGTTCTTAGGTATATACAATCGATAGTATTTCTTTTTCCCTTTATTATGGAATACAGGTACGGTATGAAAAGATAATAGATTCTGCACGATATGGCACCATAATAACGTTTTCGAGTAAGGGGTGCGGAAACTGATTTCGTTATCTTGGATATCTGCATTAGCAGTATATAGAATAGCCGCATCATAATCTATATCTTTATCGTTCAATACATATCGATACATATATTTCTGTTTCCTATCTAAAGTACAAGAAGAAATATCGCCATAATATAACCAATAAGCTAGGATGCGCGCTAGGTTCCCTTCCCAGCGTACTTCGTAAATATGATCTTTTGAAATATATCGTATATTCTTTTCAGGGAATTTCAACAGATTACATATTGTCTGTGCTACCCAAGATACGATTGATTCGTATTCATTTACGAAACTAAGACAAAATGATTTCCGATTCTTTCGATAATATAAACAACCATCTCCATCGATTAATCCACGGATAAAATGGCGTTCATATCCTTTTATGTCATCTGGCACTTTTGTCTTTATATCGTTATATTTTTCAATGATATCTTTTCGATTATAAACCCTTAATTTGGCTTGAGGCGATTTATAATCTGGGTATTCACAAACATTTCCAGAAGCTCCTAAAATATCTTTTATTTTATACATAAGCTTCCGGTCATCATATTTACAAATAAATTCTAAATGCGTTTCATCTCCTTTATGTCGGTAACTTGGTTTATTGATACAACCATCCGATAAAAGGATACCTAACATCCAAGCAAATTCTTTAGTCAATATATCTAAGTCCTTTATTTCCGGATACACGGAATGGAATAAAAAACGTCAAGACCTTTCGGTCAAGTCTCTACGGGCGTTGGATATTTTTTATCCTTACCCTCGGCGTTGGATACACATCTCGTTCACCGATTTGAGCAAAGTATTATCCTCCGGCCTATACATTAACCGGAGCTTTTTCACGAGTAATCGAATAGGTTATTGCTTGAAGCTCGGCAATGACCACGCTGCCGAACGTGCATACGATATCGCATCCGGAGAACGAAGTATACGTCTTCGTATAATCAGATGCTGTGGCTGTATAAGCCATATAAACACCCCTTTTAAAAATATATAAA